>ERZ1034723.160-NODE-160-length-38999-cov-13.485338_pt1 | contig 38999 bp, 33 predicted proteins | sample MGYA00520637_ERZ1034723 | MGnify/ENA primary metagenome ERZ1034723 (study PRJEB33766, sample SAMN09781719) | gut metagenome | biome: gut microbiome | host: Homo sapiens | place: Madagascar | study: EMG produced TPA metagenomics assembly of the PRJNA485056 data... | reverse complement strand
AAGCTTAGAAGCGGGGACTATTCATTCAAATATTTGCTTTCTCGCCCCGGCACAGTTCAAATGCGGGGTCTATACATCCAAATACTCGTTTCTATGTCCCCGTATAGCAAAAACACTTGAACTATACAGATAGGCATATTTAAATCCACATAAAACAAATCACGCGCAGCGAAATCCTACGAAACATTGTAGAATAACGCTGCGCGTCATTTTATTTTTATCTAACGAATTGTCAATACAAAAAAGTGAGTACCACAATCTATCGACTTCCACCCCTACTACTGCGCAAATTTTTGACGCGAATCAGATTTTCGTTTTTCAATTACACAGATACCGGATCAGCAGGTAAAAAAAGAAAATCAGCAGTAATTTCATCTAACCAACAGGACTTTGGATGATACACTTTATCGAAGTTCTTTTCTGCGACTGCTCCTGCGTTCCATTATCTTGGATAATAGCGTTTACTTTAACATTGTGAAAGCCTATCCAAAATCGTTGCAGGAGTTAACTCGCAGAAAAAACTGAGAGAAAGTCTGTATCGTTCAAAGTCCGTCGTTTATAGACAAAATTATTGCTAATTTTCGTAGAATATCTTATATCCGGTATCGTCCGCTTGAGATTAAATCTGACCGCGGCAAACCCGAATTTACTGAAGTAAGAGTGATTTTCCGGTCATCTCTGCCGGCTGCTCCAGTCCCATGATCTCAAGCAATGTCGGAGCGATATCTGCAAGACATCCGCCCTCACGAAGCTTGTACTTTGGATCTGCATTCACAAGAATGAATGGAACCGGGTTTGTTGTATGAGCGGTATGAGGCTTTCCTGTCTCATAATCGATCATCTTCTCTGCGTTACCGTGGTCGGCACAGATGAAGAGAACACCGTCAACATCCTTGACTGCCTGTACGGCATCGCCAACAAGACTGTCAACACGCTCCACAGCCTTAACTGCTGCCGGAATCACACCGGTATGACCAACCATATCAGGGTTTGCGAAGTTGATAACAATGACATCATACTTGTCTGACTTGATTGCCTCAACGAGATCCATTCCGACTTCCGGAGCGCTCATCTCAGGCTTTAAGTCGTAAGTAGCAACATCCTTCGGCGAATTAACAAGAAGACGAGCCTCATCCACGTTCGGCTCCTCAACACCACCGTTGAAGAAGAATGTTACATGCGCATACTTCTCAGTCTCAGCGAGGCGAAGCTGCTTCTTACCGCATTTTGCAAGATACTCACCGAATGTATTGGTGATGTGCTCCTTCTCGAAAGCGATTGTCTTGTTCGGAATTGTCTCATCGTAATCCTTGAAGCATACATAAGTTGTCTTGATAAATGGACGATCAAAGCCTGTAAACTTGTCATCACAGAATGCGCGGGTAATCTCACGCGCACGGTCAGGACGGAAGTTAAAGAAGATGACAGAATCATTCTCTTTTACAACTGAAACCGGCTTACCATCTTTCACGATAACGGTTGGGAGAACGAACTCATCGGTTACATCCTGTGCATAAGAATCAGCCATTGCCTGAACAGCATCCTCAGCAAGCACACCCTCTCCCTTTGTCAGGGAATCATAAGCCTTCTGTACACGATCCCAATTGTTATCACGATCCATCGCATAGTAACGTCCTGATAAAGAAGCGATCTGGCCAACGCCAATCTCATTCATCTTATCCTGAAGCTGCTGTACATAATCCTTACCAGATGCTGGCGGAGTGTCACGACCATCTAAGAATGCATGAACATATACCTTAGTCAGTCCCTGCTTCTTCGCCATCTCAAGGAGTCCATAGAGATGCTCGATGTGTGAATGTACACCACCGTCTGAAAGAAGTCCCCACAGATGCAGGTCAGAATCATTCTTCTTGCAGTTGTCCATTGCTGCAAGCAAAGCCTTGTTCTCGAAGAAGTCGCCATCCTCAATTGCCTTTGTGATTCTGGTCAGATCCTGATAAATAATACGGCCGGCACCGATGTTCATATGTCCAACCTCAGAGTTACCCATCTGTCCGTCCGGAAGACCAACAGCAAGTCCGGAAGCAGCGCCTTTTACAAAAGGACACTCCTTCATCAATTTATCCATAACAGGAGTATTTGCCATCGCAATCGCATTACCCTCTGTGCGGTCATTGAGACCATAACCATCAAGCACCATTAATACAACAGGTTTTTTGCTCATAATCTTATCTCTCTTTCTTAAAATGTTATTTATCTAACACGCCCAAACAACAGGCACATTATCTCATAGAATCGCACACGCATTCGTCCGCTAATTCAGTTACTATAATACTAAATTCGCCGGAAAATGCAAGCTTTTTCATTCTCAATCCAATGCGTGTCATAAAAAACAAGGCGTATCTACTGCAGATTTCCAACCACGTCAATGTTCTGCAGTTCCAGATCCGCATTATCAAAATGCTGCCCATACTGTCTTCCGGACCGGTATGCAGGCGGAACCGTAAATGTCGCTGACTCGTCCCACTCGTCAAACACGCCGTCCTCATTGATCTGCACACCATCCGACAAATCTGCCACATACTGGTAGAACGCCTTACACGCGTCTTCTGTCTTCAACAGTCTCGTCTTCTTTCCTTTCTGCTCACATGGGAAAAGGCGTAACTTAAGCGCTCCGTCCGAATTAATCCGGATCTGCGCAATTGTCGCATAAAGTGTTCCGGTCGAGAACCAGAAGTTTCCAAGACTGTAGACAACCGGCACATCATCCACAAATTCCACGCCTTGCAGACGATGCGGATGAGAACCGATGATTGCATCCACACCTGCCGCAGCATATTCCTGCGCCAAGGCTCTCTGGTCGCTGTCCTGCTTAATCTTCCCTTCTGCGCCCCAATGCACAAACATGATTACATAATCACTGTTGGCACGCGCCTCTGTAATCGCAGAAAGTACCGCTTTCTTCTGTTGTGTTTTCAGAACGCCTGGAGTCTTCTCTCCGGCTTTCTTCGTATAATGATAAAATCTCTCAATCTCCGTCGCAGATACGAAAGCAAACTTGCGGCCTCCGGCAACAAAATACTGCACCGCACTCGCTTCCGCCAGATTGCGTCCGGCACCACTATAGGCAATACCTTCCTTCGTCAACGCATCCATCGTATCCAGAAGTCCCTGCTCTCCATAATCACAGGTATGATTGTTCGCAAGTGAAACAATATCCGTTCCAAATTCTTCCAACAGTTTTACATTCTTAGGATTTGCCTTAAAGCTGTACGCCTTGCCCTCCTGTGACTTTTTTTCTTTCGTATAGCAGAACTCATTATTCACCATCGTGATGTCTGCAGACTTCAGTTCTTTTAAGATGTCCTCCGAGATGCAGGAAGTGATTCCTCCCTGTTCCTTTGCGTATTTCATCGTATGCCATCTCGGATCAAAATTGATGTCTCCCACGAAATCAATAGTGACCTTACCGCTTTCCGCCGCATCCTTCCATGTCACATTGTCAAGCCTCCATGTCTGGTACTGATAATCCTTACAGAACTCCAGCCACAGGACATGCATCGAAGCCCCCGTCATCCGGTACCACAGGTTCTGACTTGCTTTCCCAACTTTTAACTGTCTTACAATATTTCTCAATGTGGCATTCCCGTAGCGAGCTTCCAGCCATAGGAAGAACGATTCATCCACCGGATAATGCTCATAGAAATCCGATGTACCATATGTCAGTAACTGATCTATTGTATCTACGATCTCATCGTAGTTTCCTTCTATTTCATCTGTTTCCTCTGTCGATAACAAATCAGAATCCGTATGTCCCGCTTCCAAACTCTGAGAGTCATTTTCCGTCATAACCGTCTGCACATTGCCATCCACGCCTCTGTATCCAGCTACGATAAGCAACAGAAGAAAGATAAGCACCAACACCGCATATATCAAACGCTTCTTGCTCATAATCGTATATCTTTTCTCTCGTAAAAAGGCTATTCGCCTGTGGAAATCCCCAGATGAATAGCCTTTCCAAATCTTATTTATTCAATTCTAGTAGTTAACGATCTTGCCGAAATCAGCCTTTAAGCTGGCTCCACCAACTAAACCACCGTCAATGTCAGGCTTTGCAAAAAGCTCAGCTGCATTGCCAGCGTTAACAGATCCGCCGTACTGGATACGAACAGACTCTGCAGTAGCCTCGTCATAAACTTCCTTGATGCACTCGCGGATAGCGCCGCAAACTTCCTCAGCCTGATCAGAAGTAGCAGTCTTTCCTGTTCCGATTGCCCAGATTGGCTCGTAAGCGATAACCATCTTAGCAACATCAGAAGCTGGAACACCAGCTAAATCAGACTTGATCTGAAGACGGATCCAGTCAAGTGTTACGCCCATCTCTCTCTGCTCTAAAGTCTCTCCACAGCAAAGGATTGGTGTAAGACCAGCCTCGAAAGCCTTCTTAACCTTCTTGTTTAATAAAGCGTCGTCTTCCTTGAAGTACTCACGTCTCTCAGAATGTCCGAGAACAACATACTTAACACCAGCATCAACAAGCATCTCTGCAGAGATTTCTCCAGTGTAAGCACCTTTCTCCTCGAAGTACATATTCTCAGCACCAACAGCAACGTTGGTTCCCTTAACAGCCTCAACAACAGGTACGATGTCGATTGCTGGTACACAGTAAACAACCTCTACGCTGTCAGAAACTACTAATGGCTTTAACTCTTCAACTAACTTTACAGCCTGGCTAGGAGTCATATTCATCTTCCAGTTGCCGGCTACGATTTTCTTTCTTGCCATGATTCATTATCTCCTAATCTTACTTATCATCTGCTGCCACAACGCCCGGCAACTCCTTACCCTCTAAGAACTCAAGGGAAGCTCCACCACCGGTAGAGATATGGCTCATCTTATCTGCATAACCCATCTGGTTAACAGCTGCAGCGGAATCTCCACCACCGATGATTGTTGTAGCATCTGTCTCTGCAAGAGCCTTAGCGACCGCAAGAGTACCAGCTGCAAGTGTAGGGTTCTCGAATACACCCATCGGTCCGTTCCAGACAACGGTCTTAGCTGTCTTAACAGCATCAGCGAACATCTCAGCTGTCTTAGGTCCGATATCGCATCCCTCACGGTCTGCAGGCATAGCAGTAATATCGCAAACCTGAGTCTCAACAGGTCCGTCGATTGGATTAGGGAAATCCTTGATTGTTACAGCATCAACAGGAAGAAGGATCTTCTTGCCCATCTTCTCAGCCTTAGCCATCATTTCCTTACAGTAATCAAGCTTCTCATCATCGCAGAGAGAGAGACCGATCTCATATCCCTGAGCCTTGATGAATGTGTAAGCCATACCACCACCGATGATTAATGTATCACACTTCTCAAGGAGGTTATTGATTACGTTAAGCTTGTCAGCTACCTTAGCACCACCGAGGATTGCTACGAATGGACGAACAGGATTCTCAACTGCGTTTCCAAGGAAAGCAATCTCCTTCTCCATTAAGTAACCAACGACATTCTGTCCACCCTTTGCAGAGATGAACTTTGTAACACCTGCTACAGAAGCATGTGCTCTATGAGAAGAACCGAAAGCATCACATACATAGATGTCTGCAAGATCAGCAAGTTCCTTAGAGAACTCCTCACCGTTCTTGGTCTCCTCAGCGCCACGGAAACGAGTATTCTGAAGTAATACAACTTCGCCTTCCTTCATCTCCTCAACAGCCTTTGTAGCTGCCTCGCCTGTTACATTGTAATCAGATACGAAGTTAACCTTCTGTCCAAGAAGCTCCTCAAGTCTCTTAGCAACCGGTGCAAGTGACTCGCCTTCGTTTGGTCCGTTCTTAACTTTTCCAAGATGAGAGCAAAGGATAACCTTTCCACCATCATTTAATAACTTCTTAATTGTAGGAAGAGCAGCTTTGATACGAGTATCATCTGTGATCTCGCCTGCCTTAAGAGGTACGTTAAAATCACATCTAACAAGGACTCTCTTGCCCTGTGCGTTGATATCATCAACTGTTTTCTTATTTAATGCCATACTTGTCTCCATTCTGCCGACTGGCGGCACATTATTATGGTGCACCGCAACCGCGGTGTCATTCATAGGAGATCTCCTCCGCAGCTGAAGATCTCCTTTCTTTACTTATTCGTACTGAAACATTCTCAGTTCCATAAGTCCGTAGTATAAAACAGGTCCGGCCCAAAGGCCGGACCCGTTATAAAACCATCTCTTATGCTAACTCTGAGAAGTACTTGATTGTACGAACCATCTGAGATGTGTAGCTGTTCTCGTTATCATACCAAGAAACAACCTGAACCTCATACAGGTCATCAGAAATCTGGCTAACCATTGTCTGTGTTGCATCGAATAATGAACCAAATCTCATTCCAACGATATCAGAAGAAACGATCTCATCTGTGTTGTAACCGAATGACTCGTTAGAAGCTGCCTTCATAGCTGCGTTGATTCCGTCAACTGTTACGTCAGACTTCTTAACAACTGCTGTAAGGATTGTTGTAGATCCTGTAGGAGTTGGTACACGCTGAGCAGATCCGATTAACTTTCCGTTTAACTCTGGGATAACAAGACCGATTGCCTTAGCTGCTCCAGTAGAGTTAGGAACGATGTTGCAAGCTGCTGCACGAGATCTTCTTAAGTCACCCTTTCTCTGTGGTCCGTCAAGAGTCATCTGATCTCCTGTGTAAGCATGGATTGTTACCATGATACCAGACTGGATTGGAGCGTACTTATTTAAAGCATCTGCCATTGGTGCTAAGCAGTTTGTTGTACAAGAAGCTGCAGAAATGATTGTATCTGAGGCCTTTAATGTCTCATGGTTTGTATTGTAAACGATTGTAGGAAGGTCGTTTCCTGCTGGTGCAGAGATAACTACCTTACGAGCTCCAGCATTGATATGAGCCTGAGCCTTCTCCTTGCTTGTATAGAATCCAGAGCACTCTAATACAACGTCAACCTTTAAGTCTCCCCATGGGCAATTGTTTGCATCTGGGAAAGCGTAGATCTTGATTTCCTTACCACATACTGTGATAGAATCATCGCTTGCAGAAACCTCATCTGCATGCTCATACTTACCCTGTGAGCTATCATACTTTAATAAGTGTGCTAACATCTTTGGGCTTGTTAAGTCATTGATTGCTACTACTTCGTATCCTTCTGCTCCGAACATCTGTCTGAAAGCAAGACGACCGATACGGCCGAATCCGTTGATTGCTACTCTTACTGCCATTCTTAATTCCTCCTAGAATTGTAAATAAATAGTCTTATGGGACATGCGTCCCAAGCTTTCTTTATTTTACCCAATTATTCCCGAAAGTTCAAGTCCCTTTTATGACTTTGTTAATAATTTATCATTCCGCATAGAGAAACGCACTTCGATTGGTAAATATCATTGAAAATCGTTTCCACATTCATTATAATCAGACCATAACAAGCTTCGCATGTGAAAGAACCGGTCAAACGACTGTTTTCAATATTTCATATGACTTCACCAATAACATATGCAAGTCCTCACGGGCCTTGCATCCACAGAAAGGAAAACGCATGCTTTACGATACCCACATGCACACACACCACTCCGGTGACAGTGAGGCAGCGGTCCAGGACATGATCGAATCCGCCATCCGCAAGGAATTGGACGGTATCTGCTTCACCGACCATTTTGACTATGACTATCCGGACGAACCGGACTTGTTCTTATTAGATTTTGATTCTTATTACAAAGAAATAATGTCTCTCCAGGAGAAATACAAGGGACGCATCCCGATCCTCTGGGGTGTGGAGATCGGTCTCCAGCCACAGATTGTGGATGTCAACAGATGCACCACTTCCCGCTATCCGTTCGACTTCGTCATCGGTTCTTCCCACGTGGTACACGGCGTGGATCCCTACTATCCGAAATATTACGAAGGGCGCACCGAGCACGAAGCGTATCTGGAATATTTTGAATCAATCCTCGAGAATCTGCACACTGACGCAGACTTTGACGTATATGGGCACATCGATTACGTCGTCCGCTACGGTCCGAACCGAAACGAGGATTATTCTTATAAGAAGTACGCCAATATCATTGACGAAATTCTTCGCACTTTAATTGATATGGGACGAGGCATCGAGATCAACACCGGCGGCTTCAAATACGGACTCGGTCATCCAAATCCGACCGAGGATATCATCCACCGCTACCGTGAGCTCGGAGGAGAAATCATCACAATCGGCGCCGACGCACACGCACCGGAGCATGTTGCCTATGATTTTGCCAGGGTTCCTGCCATCCTGCTCGCCGCAGGTTTTCGGTATTATACGGTATTTAAGCAGCGGAAACCGCAGTTTCTGCCACTAGTCTGAATTTAATGAAATTTTCAAAAAAAGTTAAGAATCTTTCATTTTGGTATTGCAAATTTCATTTTTCACTGTATAATATAGGTATTGAATAGTGTTATTACTATAGCATGTGACGTACGCGAAATGAGTATGTAGTTCAATTTTATTAAACAATTATCTAATTAACTACTCAGTTACTCAATTACTTTCAGTAACTAAGAAGGAGCAGGTTTCCTCGCCTGCTCCTTTCTTCATGTATTACTTTCGAATCAATTTCTTTATCTGCGTCAATATTTCTCTAGCAATTGCCTCTCCTTTTACCAAAAGAACAGTATAATATACCGCAAAATACAACAATCCCGAAATCAACAGACTGATAAACGTTCCCAAGTTAAACATTTTCACCCATACCGAAGCTGCAATTGCCAGCACCAATGCCAGACCGATTGTTCCAAACCGAACGCTTTTGTACAGATTCCGTGTAACGTTTCGCAAGGCACACATCTGAACGATCCATACCACAAATTCTGCAATCAGTGTTCCCACTGCTGCACCTGCTGCCGCATATTGCGGAATCAACAGCGCATTCACAATTAGATCCACAAGCGCACCTGCGATCTCCGAATACAGCACCTGCTTTTCCAATCCCAGGGGAATCATTATCTGGATGCCCATCACATTCGTCATCCCAATCAGAAGCAATGTTGGCATAATGATCTGCATCGGCACAATCGCCCCTTCATAAGCAGAACCACTCAGGAAGAAAATGCCCTCTCCTGAAAACAGTATAAAATAGATCATCATTGGAGTTGCCAGAAGGATTACAAAATTCATCGCCCTCTTGGTCAACCGCTGAAACTCTTCCATCTCCCCACGCTCCACATAATAAGAAAGGCGCGGAAGCATCACCGTTCCCAGAGAAGTCACAATCCCGACAAGAATCCCCTTGATCTTTACCGCCGCATTATAGTAACCAACATCGACATTGCTTTTCATCAATCCCAGCATAACCGTATCCAGATTCGTATAGATCACCGTCGCACAGGACATCGCAAAAAAGACGAGAATTGGTTTCATATGTTGCCGATAGTTGTATTTCTCTTCCGGGAACAAATCAATGTACGTGTGTGCATGTACAAAATTGCATACATTCGAAGCGGATGCTGCCAAAATCGTCAACGCACCATACACAACATAATCCGACTGCTGCCGGATCAACAAAAGCATCGCCACCACAGCAATTGCCTTAAAAATCACAGAGCGAATCGTTATATAAGTATACTGCTCCAAAGCCTTATACAACCATTCCATGCCGACTGCATTCAATAGAATCGTCAGACTGATAATAAAAATCAGAGAACTTTCCGCACGTAACCTTGGAATCGCAAACACAAAAATGCCTAACGCAAGGTACGACAGCAAACTCATGACCAGATTGATTGCCATAAGTTCATGCACCACGCGCGACAACTTTCTCCTATCATCTCTAACTTTTGCACAGGCACGGATTCCGTATGTCGGTATTCCAAGTTGTGAGAGCATCAGAAAATACGATACCACCGAAGTCGCAAACGACACCCGACCGGTTCCTTCCGGAAGAAGGATGCGCGACACATACGGGAAGGTGATCAGTGGAAAGATAAATGACGAAAGCGTCAGGATGGTGTTCATTATGTAATTCTTTTTTAATTTACTGTTTTCTAACAAAATCCCTCACTCGTAATATTGTATTCACTAATTTTGTATCTTTGTAATTTGCTTTTCTAAGCAATCTTACATACTTTCTTTTCCCTAATTTTTCATATAATTGTGGCACCATATTCTTATACATAAGATCCGTATCCCGTGTCAATGTTTCTACTGAAACCTCTCGGTAGCGACTCAATTTTAAGAAATTTTCCATTGTCACATGATAGGTAGTCTCCATTCGATGTAACAAATGAATTCTATTTTTCGAGCGAACACCAATATCCTTATAAAATTGCAGCTGAATTTCCATCACCTTTTGCATCTCTTTGTAATGTTTCTTTACACTTTCACAACTAACAGACTGGCCGTCTCTTCCTAATCGGTAATTATACACTGGTGCAGCAAACACGCTCATATACTTTGCATATGTCAGCGGTTTTAACACATAAATTGAATCCGTATATAATATGTGCTCCGGCAGATCCAATGGATGCTCCTTTAACAGATCTGATCGATACGTCACACCCCACATTGACAAATGCACCGGCTCTTGCATTTTTTCCAGCGCAATCTCCTGACCTGCATATTTTTCCCAAGCCATATGATGAATGTTTCTTTTTGTACCGTAACAATGTATATACAAAGAACTTATTACCTCCGCATCCGTTTTCAACAGATGCTGCACAAACTTTTCAAGGTTTTCTTTATCAAACCAATCATCCGCATCCAATATTCGAAAATATTTTCCCGTCGCCAATTGCGTAGCAAGATTCACATTGGATCCCCACCCGCCATTCGGTTTTGTAACCAAACGGAAGGTTTCCGGATTCCGATCACAAAATGTATTCGCAATATCTTCTGTATGATCCGTAGACCCATCGTTCATAATCAATACTTCTATCTTGTCCACACTAGGAATCATACAACTTTCCAGAGCTTCTCCTAAATAGTCTTCCATGTTATAGGCACATACTGCAACCGTTAATATTTTATCCATAATCAATTCTCCCTCAAATACGCATCCAAAATATGCGTAATCCGTTTCTCTTTCGGTGGCAATACCATATATTTTCCATACAGCCTTGATAAATAAATCTGATATCCAACTGGTACAGGGAAATTTCCCTGTTCAAATGCAACTTTCTTCTGTTCTTGAAACACCTTTTTATCCATACTTTCGCGCGCTCCATACCCCCACAAAACTCCACCTACATAAGTAGATGTTTGATAGGAATATGTCTTAGATATAGAGTCCATTTTTGAGCATAGGAAATGATTTGGTAATACCTGAAGTAACCCAACTACGAACGGTTTTGTAATTCTCACATACCAGGTTCTTCCTTCCCATGGATTTGCATTTCTTAAGGACAGAATTCTCCGGTACCTTGCCACTTTTTTATACAATTTTTCAGTTTTAACTCTGTCATTCGGATTTCCATCCAAAGGAAATACATCTATCCATATGTGTGGTATTTCACGTTTTTGTCGAATATAGTCTGTTTTCACATAAGTGTCTGGATCTACAATTTTAATAAAAGGGTAATGTGAACCACTATTTTTCCAATGCCAAATCTCGTATTTCTTCTGTTCATTACCTATAACAGTCTTGGGCAATTGCAATAATCGATCATAATCATTTCTTGGCATAATGACATCAATATCATCATCCCATGGAATAAAGCCATGATGACGAATAGCACCAAGCAGCGTCCCACCTGCCAGCATATATGTCAAATGATTAGCTTCGCAAAATTGATCAAAAGTAACCAAAATATCATATTCTATTTTCTGAACCTCATGAGTGGTTAATTTCCGCATATGCGCTCCTCATCTCAAAAAAAGCGTTTTCATTGTCTGTATGGTATTTTGAACATCATAACCCGCTTCACTTATTTTCTGATTCTCCGACTTTCTAGTACCTCTATCTTGCTTTATTTTCTCTAAATAAGCAATCCATTCTTTTTTTTCTTCAGATAACGGGAGAAAAAATATATGATCTGTGATTGCAATATCTTTCGTTATCGTATCAGATGCCAAAACAGGCAAACCTGTACTCTCTGCTTCAATTGCAGAGATCGGTAATCCTTCATACAACGAAGGGAATACAAATACGTCAAAGACCTGCAAATAATCATTCACATTTTTTGTATTGCCAACAAACAGCACCTTATCCCTTATGTCCACACGATTTTGCACATAATTTTCTAATTTTTCTTTATTTTCTCCATCGCCTACCAATATCAAATAAGAATTTTTTTCGACTTGCGCATATTTTTCGAATAAATCTATCAAAAATTTTTGGTTTTTTTCATACGTAAACCTTCCTACATGTCCCAAAACATATGTGTTTTGTGGGATATTCATACTTTTTCGAATTTCATCACGTTTTAAAGAGTCGTAAAAGAATTTGGTCGTATCAATACCATTTTTTACAATGATGAGTTTATCGTAAATCAGCGAATCACTAAATTTCCATTGCGCTGCTTTCAAAGAGCACGCACAAATTTCATCCGCATAATGAGTAAAAATAGGGGCTGACGCCCTTTTAATCACCATATGTTTAAAGTTCTCTTTATTTCCAGAACAATGAGAATGCACAATTACTTTTGATACTCCGCTCGTTTTTGCTATATAACAGGCCATTGCTAAAAAGAAAGTACTTCCAGAATTAATATGTACCACCTCATAACGATTTGTTTTTAAGAAAGCCCGAAAACATTTAAAAATTTGTAATCTCCCTTTATCCTTTTTAAACTGAAAGCCAAAAGAATAAATCTGTCCACCTTTTTTATCGACAATATCCTGATAGCTATCGTTGTGCACCTCATATGGTGTTAATAAATCAAAATGAAATTGCTCACTATCAATCTCTTTCACAAATGAAACAACAAATGCTTCCTGCCCACCATTTAAAATAGGTTCTCCAAACACTTCAAGTATCTTCATTATATTTTTTTACTTTCCTCTCATCTTATAAAATAGATATTTGTAACATATCCTCCGATTTTCATAATAAAATAAAACCAATATAAAAAAACTGGTATGAATAACCCTACAGAAAAGACTATCTTATTCAACAAATCTCTTTTCACGCAGTTCATCATGCACGGAATAAAAACTATCAAAAAATAATCAAAGAAATATGCAATTCTTAAGCTCTCGTAAAAGACAGCATTGAATACAACAAAGTATCTTCCAATTAGCATGAGATATACCATGTATTTAGCCTTGTCATCATACTTATGCGCACATTTGAACACCACGGCAAAAAATAATATCAGTGCAGATTTGCAAAGTAAATCTGTGCTATGAATATTCCCTAGAGTGACCCCTGAATATTCCTGCAAGTATCTAGAAATGTAATATGAATATCTTCCGGATATTATTCCTACAATCCGCGCTAAAATACCGGCAATCTGTCTGTAGAATAGAAAAATCAAAACAAAAACAGTTGCAATTGCCATATACCATTTTTTCCTTTTCCGAATCGGTTTTTGATAAATCCACAAAGAAAAAAGATAGATTGGAATAACTAGTAAAGCAACTGTATGAAATAATATTGCAACTATACACCAAAATATTGCTCTAAACCTTTCATTAATAGAGAAATAATAATATGCCAACAAAATGAATGACATCGCAATACTTTGTCTCATACCGGATAAGCCAAAATTGTAAAACAAAAAGAGGTATATCATCATCCCCAACGTCATGGATGCTTCTTTGCGCCGCTTGTACAACACATAATATAATGGTAGCAAAATCAACAATTCAATAGCAAAAAAGATATATCCTATGTTCTTTAATTTTCCTCCCCAATACAATAAAACGGAAAATAAGATTTCGGTCTTTGGATATTCCAACAAAAGAAACTCTCCAAAAGAACTTGATTTGATAGCAACGATATAATTCGGATAAACATATCCCATTACATCATTACCAACAGAAATATCCCTCATCGCAGCCAAAGTGCATGGAATCAATAACGCCAGACCCGAAAAAGCCATTGCTAATATATACGAAGCATTCTTTTTTTTATTTGTATTTGCAAACAAATTTTCTGCAATAAATGTCATACCAATTGTAGACATAAAAGCTATCAAATATATAATGACTGACTTCCACTCCATGAACCTATCCCGTTACTTTCTATCAATGTACTCTATCGCCGGTCGAAATTTAAATCCGCTTATTGTCGCTCCAACGATAATCTGTATTCGTTTCCATTTATAATTTTCTGCTCTAAGCAGTACTTTGATAATATGACCATTCAACCTAAAAAATTCATACAGAAATCCGCGCAATCCCTCTCTGCGATACAAATATACATCGTTTCTATATAAATACCGATATCTCTCTAACCGTTCATAAGAATCATTGTAAATATTTGCACCGATATTAGACATCGATTTATGTACAACCACGCTTTCCGGTACCACATAACACGGATATCGGCGGGAAATTCTCCGTGTATATTCCCAATCATCCGTCCAAATAAAAAAATCTTTAATCGGTAATCCCACCTCTTTTACAACCGCTGCTTTCAAAAACAAAGATACAAAAGAAGCCATCACTGCTGGAATCAACTTGTGATCAAAATCTTTCACCTTTCGCGTCAAAGTTTCTCTCTGTATGTTCATATTGCAGATACTTAAATCTTTCCATAATACTTTACTCGAAAGGAAACCATATTTTCCTTCCATCTTCTGATCTTTTTCCATCAACACTTCCAAGGCCGTCTCCTGCGGAATACAATCATCATCCATAACCCATATATATTCGTATCCTGCCTCAACGGCTAGTCGGATTCCATATGAAAATCCTCCCGCGCCCCCTAAATTGGCACCTGTATTAAAATATAAAATCTGTTTCCGTTCTATGAATTGTTGCAGGACATCCTGTGTTCCATCCGAACTATTATTATCAACAATAATAATCTGTACATCCGAAAACGTCTGTCCCAGCAACGATTGCACATTTTCCAATAAAAGATTTTTTCTGTTATAAGTCACAACGACTGCTGCTACTTTTTTCATCTGTCAAAATTCCTACTTTTTAACTTTCTCATAAGAAAGTTCCATGACTTAATGATCCAATTCTGTTTTTCCATAAACATAACCGGAATCTCCCGATACCCTTTATGATTCGCCTCTAGCCATACGTCCAACAATCGTTCACTCACAAAGCCAAATACTCTTGCATCATTCTTGGAATAAGCTGATATATCCAGTCTTTTTTCTAACTCGAACAACACATCAAAAAGCCATGTACAATAATCTTCCAGACATTCACGTTTCATAATAAACATATTGAACTTATGTCCCTTTGTACTTTCCATGCAAGAGTCAAATGCATCCAGATAATTTGGATATTTGTTCATTAAAACTTCTCTGGTTAGATCTAAATCGATTGCGTGATGCGCATGCGCATATTGACAGTATGTTGTCTCTATAAAATAATTTCTTGGGGTAGGAAGAATGATATCACATTGCTCAATTAACAGTTTCAACTGATCCATCGTAAGTATTCGATTCCACTTATCCCCGAATCTTTCTACTGTAAAATGCCTGCGATAATGAACCATTCCAAGATAATCGGCATCCAAATTCTTCCATGCCCAATACAAGCCAGTTAACTCACAATAGTTTGCATTCTTGGCAGATATATTCTCGCCATCACTATCTTTGACATATCCAAGTGGCGTCCTGTCTTGTGCACCAACCTGAATCGGTATATACATCTCATCCATTGGCATTCTATATTGTTTGTGAGTTGCCACAATTACTTTTACAGTTGCCATTACTGAGCTCCATCTCCATCAATTACAACTTGTATCGTTTTTAAAACGATCTTAATATCCAATTTCCAGCAAGCATGCTCGATATAATATAGTTCCATTTTTTGTCGTTCACCATTTTCATATCCCACATGATTTCTTGCATATACCTGCCAATACCCGGTAAGCCCCGGTTTCATACTCAAAAACAATTCTTTCTTTTCAGGATAATTAACTCTAAGTTCCTCTTCAACAAGCGGGCGCGGACCAATCAATGCCATCTCACCCTTGAGAATATTAATAAACTGCGGAAGTTCATCAATACTATGTCTTCGTATAAAAGCACCAACTTTCGTAATTCTCGGATCATTTTCAAGCTTATACTCTCTATAATATTTCTTTAATTCCTCCGGTGTAAGCATTATTTCCAACTGATCCGCATTCCGCTTCATGCTTCGGAATTTGTAAATTTCAAATTCCTTTCCATATTGACCAACACGCTTGGTCTTGTAGAAGACAGGACCTCCATCCTCCACCTTAATTGCAATTGCAGTAACGATTGCAACCGGAAGTGAAATTATAATCAGCACTAGCGCCATAATCAGATCAAGCAACCGTTTTGTCACAGCAAATCCGAGTGATAACTCACGATTTTTCACACACAGCGTTTTATAACCGTTCATCTCCACTACACTGTAACAAAACGAACTCTTCTCAAGATTGCGTAATGCTCGATACACGAGCACATTTTTACTCACCAGGAAATCTGTAATTTCATGCAGTTGCGGCATTCCTTTCAAATAAATATACACGCAGTCTACGCCATGTGTGTTCACATAATCCTTTAATGTATCCGTCCAACCTACAATCGGAATTCCATTTACCACTGTCCGATTGCTCTTCTCATAAGTTATAATCCCAGTTACAATCGCGCCATATTTAGACTTGTTGGTAAATTGCTCCAATTTACGTTCAATATCCTCTTCCCTAATGTACAAGAGTGTCTCTCCCGCATTCTTACCCAGATGTCTTCGTACATACTCCTTCCAGGCAAGATGCGCCACATACATAATCGGCAATAAAATAATCACAAATGTAAATAGAACCACTCGTGAATAATCTTCACTTGTCTTCGTTGCAAAACAATACACAGTCAATGCAACAAACAATCCTGCAACCATTGCAAATGTACTTTTAAATTCATCTCGAAAATCTCTTCTCAATATTCCCGAGTAGACGTTCCAAAACATAACGATAAAAAGAAATGCAACAAGCAGCACTCCAGCCATATACAAATAGCGATCAATCAAATCTATAAAAGTATTTTTTCTGGCCATACAGGCTATAAAAAAGCTTAGCTGCACACAAAGCAAGTCTAAAATCAAAAAATCTATATGTTTTAACAGACTATATTTTTTCTTTTGATTCATTCGTTCTTTAATTCCTGTTCCGCGTTTGGTATGCTTAATGACCTACACATGCATTATATGTTTTATTATACCATACCTTTTCTGTAATTAATAGCTTGTGAAATACAACGCATTTTATAGTACTATCAATAGGACTACTCTACGAAACACAAGAGAAAGAGGATACCATTATGAGATTACCAAACGGATACGGCGGAGTTGTCAAACTCTCCGGAGCCCGAAGAAGACCTTACGCAGCCCGCATCACAACAGGCTGGTACTACAATGATCAGACCGGAAAACGCGTACAGCACTATCAGATTCTGGGATATGCATCCACCCGTGCGGAAGCGTTGCAGATACTCGCACGATACAACGATTACCCGATTGACGGTGCATCACTTAAACTGACATTTGCCGACATCTACGAGCGCTGGTCCGCCGAAAAATTTCCAACCACTTCCCATTCCAACATCAAAGGTTACCGCGCCGCATACGCGATCTGTCAGGATATCGCAGATGTGCCGTTTCGCAACCTGCGCCTCGATGACCTGCAGCGCGTGGTCGATCGCTGCGGCAAGAATTACCCGACACTCAAGAAGCTGCGCGTACTCTACAACCAGCTCTACGAATATGCGATGAAGCATGAAATCGTTGTCAAAGATTACTCCACTTACGTCAATATCATCAAATACAAGGATCGCAATCCGAATAAGACGGAGCGCGAACGCTTTACAACACAGGAGATCGCTTTGCTTTGGAAACACAAGGACGATCCCTACTATCAGACCATTCTCATGCTGATCTACAACGGCGTCCGTGTCTCGGAGCTGCTCGATCTAAAGAAAGAAAACGTCCATCTTAAGGAACGCTACTTCGATGTCATAGACAGCAAGACTGCAAACGGCATCCGCAAAGTTCCTATCGCCGCCAAGGTACTTCCCTTCTACGAACGCTGGTACAACGACTGCTCCGCCTGCGAATACCTAATCCACACGATGGACAGCGAACATTTTACCTACCACAATTATTACAGCAATTTCTTTAAGCCTTTATTGAACCGGCTGGGCATTGACCGGACACCGCACTGCTGCCGCCACACCACGATCTCCATGATGGCGGATGCGCACATCGACCAGACGATCATCAAGAAGATCGTCGGCCACGCCGGTGCGATGTCACTCACGGAACGTGTGTATACGCATCTCGATGTCAATGAATTGATCGAAGCGATCGATCAGATCTAGATTGCAAAAATCGCCACCCTCTATTCCTAGAAGGTGGCGACATCTTCGTCACTTGGATTCCACAAATGCATTTTGCATCTGTGCTTGTCTATATGCAAGATTACAGGTCAGAAAACAGATCTTCCTTGTACGTTCCATCTGCAAGCATCTTCTTAAAGCTCTCCCGGACCGCTGCAACATCTTCCTTATAGGTCATGCCATACCACGTATCGTTCGTGCGCAGCACCTTGACCGCCATCCTGCCCTCCGCCAGAAGCTCGCCGATGTAGATCGGGATCAGATACTCCGACTTCAATGGATTCTGTGGTACTTCTTTCTCGAAGAATTCCTTGAATCCTGCATCTAACGTATCCACGAAATCCGGCGTCAGTCCCCACATATTCATCGAAACAAGCGAATTCACATCCAGCTTCACTCCATCCGCCTGTGCTCCATCTGCAGTCTTAACAATATTCTTGGTCTCTGCAACTTCTGTAAGATTGCTGTCCGCATCCATCTTGCAGACACCGCGCGTTACCGCACCGTTATCCGACAATGTATTCTTCAGCACAAAGCCGGCCATACAAGACGTTCCGCCTTCCACCAGGTACTCATGAACCGCCCGGAAACCTTCCTTGCCATAATAGTCGTCCGCATTAATCACGATAAAAGGCGCATCGATCAGATCCTTTGCCGCAAGTACTGCCTGTCCGGTTCCCCAGGGCTTCGTTCTTCCCTCCGGGAGCTCGCCCGGGATATCACGGATATCCTGAAACGCGTAATCTACCTTTACATCAAACCCGGCACAAATATCCGCGATACGGTTGCCAATCGCATTCTTAAAATCTTCCTCAATATCCTTACGAATAATAAAAATCACATGGTTGAAACCTGCCTCGATCGCATCATGCACCGAATAATCCATAATAATATGATTCTGTGTATCTACAGGCTCCAGCTGCTTAATCCCCCCGCCGAAACGCGATCCGATTCCGGCTGCCATAATCAGTAGTGTTGTCTTCATTCTTCTTCCTTCCATAGTAACTTGTGATCCCCTCACCAACTTCTACCATCTATTGTAAAGGATGATCTCACGCTTTGCAACTGCTGCATGCATTTTCCCAAAATCAGACAAAAACAAACTACTTTCAAGCCAATACTAAGGCCGTCCAACCGGCATTCCCGGTATAGCGGTCCGATTACCGACGTAACAATTCCCGTGCCAACTCATCCACTCTTGCGGTATATCCCGCACCAACTTTCGCCTCCAGCAATTCGCATGTCGCCTTCAGATTCGGACAGCGGCTCGTCAGATTGTGCGCATCACTTCCCAGCAACACCGCCTCATGCTGCTTCAGAAGCCCGATGCACATCCGCCGCCTCTTCCAATCCTGAAACGGTCCGGCATTCATCTGGCACTCCAGCGGCAGATCCATGATCTCATTCCAGACACTCTTGTCCTTCTGCAGCTTGTAGTAGCGCTCAATGTGCGCCAGCACAACACGGATCCCCTGCCTGCGAACAAGATTCGCCACATCGACATACACGTCTTTCTCCCACTGACAGAATGGCATCTCCAGCAAGACCGTGCCACTGTCTCCAATGCACAGCTCCGGAATCATATCCGCGTTACCGATATTCCGAAAATAATACACTTCCGCCCCAAGATGATACGGCAACAGCTCCACACCTGCCTGCTGCGCCGCAGCCTCCAGCCGTCTCACACTTTGTTCTCTTTTCTTAAGGAAATGCGCCACCGTATCCTGCTGCACATAGAAATGCGGCGTAAAGACCACTTCCGTCACTCCCTGCTCCCGCTCCATCTGAAGCATCGCAAGCGACATCCTCGCATCCTTACTGCCATCATCCATCTCCGGAAGAATGTGACTGTGAAAATCAATCATATGTAACTCCTAAAACACTATTGTAACCCGTGGTTTTCTTCTCTTATATGCTCCAAAATTCTGTCATACTGTTCATACATCTTCTGCACTTCGTTTTCCAACGTGTAATAATGCATAATATATGGAATCAACAGAACAACCAACAACAATGTTAACACATACAATGCCGGATTACAAATCATAAGCGCCGCTACAATCGAAATCAGCGTCAGGATCGCAAACGTCACCGTCACGATCAGGTGCACCAGTCTCTCATGCTGGAAAAAACCAATCTGGATCAGATGCTCCTGTAGGATGTCGGACCAGCGATCCGGAGAGATATTGTCCGGGCTGGCCAGGAGTGCGTCGATTTTCTGACGGTAAGTTATTATTCTTTTCTTCATAAAGAATCCCCTTCTTCATTTCATTTTGGCTTAAACAATATATTATTTTAACATTATAATATATCTTTGCAGGCTCAGCTTACTTACATGCCGATAAAGCACCAATTGCGCTTCTGAAATTTTTTACTCTCACTTACCACACCCATTCATTTTTCACTTCATTAATCTCATCCGCGCGCCCCACGATCTCCTTCCAGCACACAACCCCATCTGCCTCTTTCATCTCATCGAATTTACTCATCTGGAACGCGATTGCAACGCAGGCCTTCCGCAGACTAAGAATCTCCTTAAACGAAACATACGAATCTAAATCACCATATAGTGCTACAGCATGCATCTTCAGGCACTCGTCAACTGCTTCCAAATTTCTGCCTTGCATCAGCGAATTCTTTGCATAGAGAAGATTATGTACCGTCCATGCTGCCGAAAGTACTCCTGGATTCTTGCGATAACGAAAAATATTTAATACTTCGTCCAATAACATTTGTGATGAAGTCTCATCCGGATGTGCCTGCATATGCTGAAATGCAGCAAATAATGCCCCTGCAACAAGCTCATTATTTGCAGACCTCATATCCTGCACAAGCCGATCTTGCAGCTTTTTGCCATCTTCCAATAAGATTTCAAGCGGCTTCGTGCTGATGTCGAATTTTTGCATCTCATTTATCATCTGGTGCAGTTCATTCTTCTTTGTTGCCGACAAATTTCCGGAATTCTTTACCAAAGCCGCCATGCATTGCACCATCCGCCACGCACGAGATGTAAACTCATCCCACATAACGCTGTCTCGTCTCGCATTTTCTAATTTTCCAGCTAATATCTTCCAATAACCCTGAATGCTATATAACAACTGTTCCGTCTCATCCACACTCCAATAGCCGGATTCCATATGGTCACACAACACAATCAGCTCATCTAAATAAGGAATACCATTCATTGAAATCTTACAGCCTTCCTCATCAGCAAACTGCGCTTCCAAGCTTTGTGACAAAAACCACTGTTTCACAGAACGCACCGGAATACTTACATCCTCCACTGGAAGCATCTCAAACTTATATAAATACATATTAGACAGTTTCGGTAATCCCGTATCTTCCGACACAAATCGCCAAAGCAGCCTAGCATACGCCTTCTGCTGCTCTTCATCTAACAACTCCTAATCATACAAGACTCCTAAGCGTAATGCCTTCGTCTGCCAGACATACCCACACTCATCGGGTATCTCCAATAAATCCGATATCGTATCTGGTGTTACCCGACACTCCTTCTTCCATACTCCAATGTCCAGTTTCTTAAAATAAAAGGCAAAAATATCCATGCCGTCCCCATGTCCATGCAACGTCTTATGTTCCACAATCTTCGTCTGCATCATCGTATCTAGCATCTGAGCTTTCACGCGCTCCGACACCTGCTGCATGATTCCTATACTTAGCTGCGCCATTGGAAAAGATACTGGAAGTGCCTGATTCTCCATGAGTGCCTTAAGCATCAGCAACGACTCTGCCTGATTTTCCTGTGGACAACGACTCATAAATCGGATCAAAAGTTCCGGAACATTCGCTATAATCCGTGCAAGCAATCCTCCCGGTGTCCCCTCTCTTTCCTCAATTTCCTCCATATTTTTCGAGAAAGCTCGAATCAGCATCAACACAATCGTCTTCGCATCGTCTATCTCCAAAGATGACAGATATCTTCGATCTACCAATGTCTCAATCGTATTACTGCGTGACACTTTGCATAATAACTGTGCGCCGAATAACGGATTCATCTCCATTACAGCCTCGATCCACGGATGCTCCCACTCCCCGAGCAACGTAACATAACCACAATGCATCGGTAACGCCAAACGATCCAAAAGCCGAGCAAAACGATATGCATCCGCACAGCCGTTTGTTCCTCCAAAAATCGTTCGAAGCTCCCGATTCAATGCAAATGCGTCCTTCTTCTCATAAGACTTAACATGCCAGCGGAGCAGTTCATTCTCAGTACGATTCTTCCACTCGCTCCAGTCAAACAACTCCTTATAATATTCAATTTCATCCTCGATATGATTGATAAATTCCTGGTGAGCCTCATACTCACCATTGTAATCACGAACTCCCTGCACACATAAGGAATAAAGCTGTAACGTACACGCTTGTAGCGACGCAAAATACAAATACTTTTCCGGTTGGTCAACGCCTGCCTGCCGAATTTCACAAATCAACTGCTTCAGATCCTCAATAACAGCCTCCGCATCATCCAATTCCACCCGCATTCCCAATAGCTGTAATCGAACCTCATAATTCGTCTTGGGTGGATGACAACGGCCGAGCGCCACACGCATCGCCGGAATATCCATCTGAGAATAAGCCCATTTTAGTTTTTCCAGTCGCAGTAGCAATACTTTCTGCTTGCAATACGGCTCCTTTGCATGCAAAGTATCATATATTTCATTCCACGCAGACTGCTTACAACTTTCTCGATTCATGCGAAGTAAAGCAAGTCCAATATCAAACCATTTTTCAATCCGTTCCTCATTCTCTGTATCAAGGATCTGACTTTCAAACGCTTTCCAGATCGTATATATGTTGATATATTCATAACCAGAATAGATATGTAGGCAACGCTCGTACCGCCACACCAATTCAAAACAGAAGTCAAACATTTTCTGACTTTCCATAAATGTGTGACACTGCAGCAGACCGACCTCTCGCGTTTTTACCTCCAACTCGTTACATTTATCATATGTAAGAATGTATAACCCCGGATCAGATTCACGTTCTCCTTGCCACAAGGTGATCAGTTTCTCAATATCTGCCACTCTATCCTCGTGTAGTGACTTCGGCTCCCACTCTATATTCGAATTACTCAGATTCCATTCTGGGATAAAAAACTTCTGTGCTTCTGTGGCTCTCTCCTTATAAATATAGGATTCGCGGTTCTCACTGCCTTCCTGCCTGATATGTTGTCGTTCCTCCTGTTTTCGTCTTTCCATATCATCAAGGAGAAGTTGTATACTCAGATTAAGGCCATGCATCTCCCCAACAAATCCGTTCATCTGATTCTGCATACCAATCACATTCGAATCAATATCCTGTAAGAGAAAACGATCATACCTTTTCGGCAACATACGGCGAATCGAAGTTGTAATGATTTCCATAAAGTGGCGCTTACAGTTCTGCCTGTTATTTTCTTCCAATCCTTCCAGCATCACGTCCAACTGTTGTTCCAACGCATCCATCCAGGAATAATCATCTACGGAACGCATCATTCGAGCCAAAGATCTCATGCTTTCCTCAGAAAAGACCTGCGCGCGAAAATTATTCTCTTCGTTCTTGTAGTACTCGTATCCGCTGATATGGCTGCCGGCATCAATAAACATCTGTATAAATCGAGCCTCATCAATCCCTTTGACCGCACATTGGCCAAGAAACCCACGCACGCCACCGGTAATCGTGGCTTCCACAAGATCTGTCATTGTATCCCCCATAATCAGGCTCCTTTCTAAAGTTTTTATCGATGTTGTTCTTTTCTTTACTTTTCTCCCTGCTCATGTATATTATAGCTTCTTTTCATTATATAAACACAAATAAGGCATACTTTCCATAATTCATCTATTTTTGTTTCAAATATCTCCTTAATTACTTTTTTAAAGCTACTCTGTCGAGTATTATCTTCATCCCCAAAGCGACTATTTTTGTAGCACCCTATCCCGGAAAAAGTCGGGGGAGACAATAATGTATATGATCATTCTATTGCAAAATAATATTCCTTCATGGTTTATAATAATTTTTCAACGCATTCCTCTTTAACTATCTTTAAGGATAACTTTTTTTATTTTTTTTATATTATATTCACAATCTTCAATCCCTATTATTTTCTGCACATTAAGATAAATAGTAATTTTTCCTTCCTCATATTTTACCTTATGTAGTACATAATTTTCTCCATTACAATATGAAATCATATATTCTTCATTTTCTACCAACCGGATATCAGTCTTTTTATCAATTGCTTGCGTCCCACCATAGAACAATGCAGAAATTATAACCAATACCATTGCTAGCATTCCTATAATCGTAAAGGCCACATCTCTTTCAGTTATTTTTTCTTTCTTCTTATCTCTTTTTTCAGTTGTTATTTCCACAATAAATAAAAACAGCTCCATAACATATAGGAATAGAAATATTACACACATATCTATTATTGAAATATTTATCTTCATTAACGGAGCCAATAGCATTACCAATGGTAGATTAACAATAGACAAAATAATAAAGCTTAGGAAAAATGCCTTAATAAACGCTTTCACCTTACTTGCACACCGTCGTAGCCCTTTTAACTCTCTCTCGTTTTCTTTCTTTAAAATATCCGTTACCACCTCATATGCCCATGCCACAAAAAATAGTACCACAAATAAAACAATAGAAACAAAAACAACCCAAAATATAGATTTGTCAAAATTAAGGTTCATTACACTCCTGTCTATGTTTAACCTCGTAAAGTATCCATTCCAATATACATATATACATAATCGCAAAACTGCATAAACAATCGTAAATATTGTTGTAATAACAGTTATAATTGCAACAACATTTTCTTTAATGAAGTCCCATCCCTTTTTTAACATTACAGCCTCCTCTTTAATTATGTATTGTCCTTTAATATCTTTTCTTGTGATACATTTTCCTTGTCAAGCCTCATTATATCAAATATCCTTAAACATAGAAACAGTAGTGAAGTAAAAGAACTGCCAAAAGGTAACCCTTAATTGTATGAGAACTTCACATATAAAAATCTCACTTGTATTGACAACGCTTATATATTATTGTAATTTCATTTACATTTGCGCAATTTTTTGCTATTTTATAAATAGGTATACACATATAGAGAAAGCGAGAAATAGTCTATGGCCTTAATGACTTTTAGTCTAAGTATATTAGCCGCATCCAACTCCACATCAACAGAGATAGCAACTTCTGTAGCACAAAATGCTAATATGCATCAAGACAATCTCATAGGAATAGAAGAAATCGGTGATCAAATGATCACCGATTTCTTCTATCCAAACTATTGGCCCGTTACAATTTTTGCATATTTCCAAAGTTCTTCAACTATCTCCTTTTTCTTAGTATGGATATCATTTACAGAATAAAAAATAATTCTGTTTTTCTCCAGAGATTTATTGATTACCTGACTGTAAATGTCTCGTATCTCTTCTAAGCGTTTTGAGCAATTTATAAACAAATTCTCATCAAATATTTTCAAAAGGAAAAGGAGTTCATTTAAAGAATTAATATCAGAGTTCAACTCTTTATTAAGATTTTCCAATCGTGTCTTAATCTCACTTGGGTTCTTTTTGCATTCTTCTATGTTACGTTCTGCTCTGTCAATGAGCTCATTTGACTGTGTAACAATTGTATCTAATGCAATCTTATTATACCATAACGTCTCATTATTAATTTTTCTAACATCCGCCGCTATCCTTTTTGATGTAATCTGTTGGCGAAGCGAAACTAAGGCACTGCCCGCTGCTGCAATTGCAGCAATCGCAGAAAAAACTGCACTTAAGTCTACCATACATTTACTCCATATGTGTCAATACATAATCAAAATCATATTCTATGCTTGCCCTAACGCTTTCCTTCAATTCAGACTTATCTGTATACAAAAATATATATTTATCCCAAAATTGTTTATGATACTTCTTTATGCTTTTCTCAAATAAACCTCCAAAAAAAGAAGGATTGACTGTCCAAATATCTGTAGGCAATAAAACATAGATACAATCATTGCTTTCTTCCAGACTGTCTAGCTTAAGCTTATTTCGTGCCTCAATGCCCCTATCTCTGTCCGTAAATATTTTTTCTTCCGAGCGTTTAAACTGTCCTAATTTAATTTCTGTGGTCATACTTTAACCTCTCTTTTTTTGTTCTATATAATTTCGATCCAGGTAAAACTTCAAAGAAATAATTGTTCCAGGAAAATACTCCCTCATATACATTACATTTTCAGGATCTGCAGGTTGATAGATATCATTTTCGTGATTAAATGCAATAATTCTGCTATTGGTATTTCCAAAAATAGCATCATCCTTAAACTGCTTTTTTTGAAGCTTATATTTATCAGAGAATTCAATACGCGTGTGTCCAGAAACAATAGACATTTTAGGTTCAACCAAACTATTATTTGTACCACCTATTGTATAAAACTTCTCTATCAAATTGACTGTACCTGATCCCCTATATTCATACCCTTCAATTTTTTCCGTTCTTAGTCTGCTAATTCCTTCCTGAAGCGCAAGAACTGTGTAGAGAGTCTCCTCATTCCACGAATCCGACATATATTGGGCTTGCACATTATGCATATGTTGAAGTTTTTGCAGAGTTTCCTCATTTGCATCCTTTTTTAGTCCCTCATATATCGAATCTCCTATCGTCAGAAATACTAACTGCATTTCTCCAATATTTGCCTCATCAATAATTTTATAGTACCCTTGCGTATACCACATAGCATCTTTTCCACCATGAATTTCACAGTTTGTTATTACCTCACCCAACATATCGCTAAATAAACTTTTACCGAAGTCATTCAGCCTATATTTCTGAGTATGCAAACACTTATCCAGATACAATGTCAAATCAGTTGCAACTTTTCCTGCTTTTTTCTTTAATGGATTGGGATTATAACAGCCTCTGACCATTTCAAATTGTTCAATACTCTCAACTTGAGTACTTTCAAATATTTCAGCTCCAATATGATGTGGCAACCCACCTGCCCGAACAATATCCCTTGCATATTTCTCTTTTGGCAGATTTCCACTCCAATCTATTGATATGTTATTTTCCAATCTATATTCATCAACAGCCAGGGCGATTGCATCCATCACAACACTTGCCGAAAGTCCCAGGTCATTGCATAAAGAATAATCAAGATATATTTCTTTTACCGCCTTATTTTGTAAAGTTGCATAAAATCTTTTAAGGAATCTAATTGCACCTTCCGGATCATCTAATACAGAAAAGACAGAAGGAATTGAAACAGAGACAACTCCTTTTCGTCCAATTCTCATTGGAAATAATACTCCAAATTTTTTTCTATCCAAGGTATTTATAATCTTATACGCCTCATCAATATTAGGATGATATTTTTCCTCAACCTTAGTATAATATCTATTATTGGACGTCGATTTTCTTTTTCGTCTGATGCGCCTCAAAATTTTATTCTGTTGTCTTTGTAAATATAAAAACTTCTTTCGTTTCCCTTTATTTTTCATATATGAAATTTACAACCCCATTTTGCAATCAGTATATCATTTTGCAATTATCATTTCAAGTTTGACATCTATCCGAATCATATCAAAACTTCATTTTTCGGAGCGACCATGCCCGTCTCCCTAAAGTTGTATCATTATACATCTTACCTATATTGATCTAGTTACCGAAAATGTCTAATACCTTCTACTCAAACATATTATGGGTTTCAACGTATTCCTTTATAAGATCTTCAAAACAATCCTCATCGTATATTAGCCGCATTGCTCTAATTCCATATTTGCGGATAAATATTTCTACTTTTCTTATTGATTTCTTTATGTCAATTTCATATTCTTTGCAGTTTTCCAAATAATACACAAAATTACTATCGCTTATGTTGCCATAAAAAAGTTTTGGCGACAGTTGACCGATACAATAATATGCCTTGTTTATATTATCTATATAACGGATAATTGGAGGTTGCTTTTTTAAAAAATTATATAACCTAACCGCATCCAATACATATATGTTATCTTGTTTTACAAAAGGATAAGAAATATTGCTCACAAATATAGGTACTACTTTCACATTTTTTACATTGAAATCAGGTATTTTTCTCTTAAATCTATTATTAAGACTATCTTGGCCACTCTTCTCCTTTGTAAAATATTCCAAATTACGCTTAAATTTAGATAAATAATGTTCATTTTCTAATAAATTTCGATAGTAACCCCTGACATCTTCGTGCTGAAATTGCGTTTTACATTCAAATACAAACAATGTGCTATTCAAGTACCACAATATATCTAATTCATAACTTTCACCATCATGATGAGTTAGCAAATTACTCTCAATATATGATTGGGAGTTTATACCATACAAAATATTCCTTACATAGTTTTCAAAAGAAATCCCTTTCTTGCTAATTTCCCCACGCGTATGTTTAGTAAATACGGCCATCATACTCTTTAATGGTTCAGTTACTTTTATAATTGAAGATAGAATTAAATAATCTTCTCCTTGTTCTATTAAAAAAGAAGAAAATAAGTCATTGCCTTTTTCATCAAATTTAAAAGCCTCTAAAACCACAGGTATAGTGTTTTTATCAAACTTTTTCTCTAACAACTTAATTAAGTGTTGTTTACTGATTTTTACAATTTCATTCTTGTCATAAACAAACTCATAGAAAAAAGTATATATTTTTATCCACTTTTCCAAAGTAATTCCAATGTACTCTTCTCGAAAATCAATTGTATAAAAAAACTCAGAAACTTTTTCCCTCAAACTTTTTTCATATATATCTATTTCATTTGAATTATCCGTATAATCAAGCACCATTTTAGTCTCTTTAACTGCATTTAAAGACATATATTCCTTAATAGAAATAATCCTGTCTGAAATTATTCCATAGTTCTCATATATGTATATTAAACTAAATTGCTTGCGTTTTAGAGTCACATCACCAAAAATCCAATTTCTTATAATATCATTAACCACATTATACACTTGCATAATCTCCATGATTTGCATACGGTTTTTATGTGATATAATATTTTTACCCTCTTTATCCTCTTTTAACAGTCCATATCGAAGCAAATTTCCAATTCCTAATATAATATTTTCATTTGATACAATTAACTGCTCTTGAAAAGTTTTTGATTCACAATTATAAGTCGCATTATACAAAATAACATCATTTATATCATTTAATAATTGCATTATATCCATATTGTGATTCTTTATATAACCTATGTATCGTTTTATCTGTTTTTCAATTGCATTCTTCTTTCTTGATAACAGCTTACCCTCCTTACTATATTTATCAAATTTTTTCTTTGCCTCCCTTGAACAGTTAGTTCTTATCCACTTTTCTATTTTCCTTCGCTTTTCTTGATTAAATCCAATTTTATTCCTATCAGTCGCAAAGTATCCGGCAACCTTTAGCCTTTCAATAAGTATTAAATCCCCCAATTCTCTACTAACATACTCTAAATACTCTATCGCCCTATTCCCTTGTAAATTTCTCTCGATAGTATTTAGTCTAACATCCATAAACTTTTTCAATATTATCACCTTCTTAGTAACCATTTCTCTTTGAGAATAGTTATTCAGTCATCCCCCAACTAAAGACATCCACGATACCATCTTATGGTTCACTTTCTTGAAGTGGTTATCTTTCTTAGATTTGTAAACACCTACATGGTGCTCCTCGATTTCTACTTTCATAGGAGTGAATCGATAGAGATTGTAAATTTCATCTTCAAGCCGATACCAGCCGTCTTCGCCGAATTCAGTGATAAGTTCTTCTTCTATCATTCTGTGTTCTGCTGGAATAACCGGAAGCACTTGTGTTCTATTTTCACTTTTCCTCAATTCCAGTTAAGCAAACGACCGTGGTATATGCCGCTAAAATATCATCTAACAAATTAATAGTTTTTCTATAAATTTAATGTCATAATCAAAATCAACCTTCTCCTTTTCTATTGTCGATTGCATGTCCTCTTCTGTAATTTCCGTATAATTTCTTCTATGCATAATCTCCCCTAATTGTCATAACAAATTTATCTTCGGCTATCAATTTATCTTATATTTAAGACTCACTCATCACAAATGCCCCAATAAATTATAAATAGGATACGTAACAAACACCCCTCTATCCTCGTCATCCATTTCCTCCAATACCTTTTGTGCCATTCTCTTATTTTCCAAGAGAATATTGACGGCGCATATTGTCTTCTTATCCTCACTGTTCTTCTCGATGCTCTCCAGTTCCTGCATTTCCTCTTCCGACAACGGGCGCTTTCTCCTTAACAACTGAAGCTTGTTTATTTTCCAATATTCGTTCTGCGGACTAACAAAAATCAATTTATCAGAAATCAATCTTGCCATATTAAAATATTTTTCATTGCCGGTATCATCATATGAAGATAGCAGTTCCACAAAAAGCAGCGAAAAATTTCCCTCCGTACCATGATTGTACTCATATCTTTCCAGATCTTCCAAAAGATACTCTTCCGGCACATCATATAAGCTTTCCCAGACACTTCTTGTAAGATTAATATAAATCGGAAGCTCATACTCCTTTTCATCTGTATGTGTATAAACATTCAGTTGCTGCGGATGAAAAATATTCTCTACCTGCGCCTGCTGCGTATCTTCTCTGGTTATAATAAACGGAACGATTTTTCCCTGCCACCACCACATATGATAAGCAACTTCCCCATGCTTAGGAACGATATCCCCCTTGAATATAGCAACCAGTTCGTTTAATGCTTTCCAATCATCCTCCGTAAAACCTTCGATTCTTTCTCGAATCGTCAGACCGAATTTATTCGTTACCAACTGAAGCAATTTATAGTCCCGAATAGCCTTCTGCAAATTAGATCCAAGTTTTTGCTCCTTATAGCCCAAAACTTTCCTTTTGCCTATATATAGCCCGGAACCATGCTGCATCGCTTCTAAGAAACGTACATCCCGGATAACCGTTTCCAAATCACTTTTAGGATCAAAGTGTACTTTGTTCTCACTTAATCGAAGTTCAAGATTCTCACTCAGTCGAATATATACCGTTTCATCCGCTTTCCTTACGACCTCAAAATTATCATAGTAGACAACTCCATCAACTCCGAAACTCTCATTTCGTTTAACCTTTTGAGCGATCTCCATATTTGTCTGTGTTTCATAGGAAAAAGGCACCCAAATATCTGAATTTGCCAGATGCCCAAACAAACAGACTTCTCCTATCTGCATATTCCCTAATATTTCATTTTGATCGGACGCGTATGCTGTCATTCTGATCGAGTCAACATTTTTTAAATCACTTGCTGAAATTGACTTTCTTACTAATTCTCCGGAACCTTGTTCCCCGCTATCATGCCCAAATTGCAACAACAATTTGTATAGTATATCCTTATCGTTCTTCTCCAGTCTAAGCAACGGAATATTTTTTGTCTGTTCCGGTTGCTTCTTTTCGCTTCCCTTTAATATTGCCTGTAGCTTAATCGGTGTCAATGCATTATAAAATATCGAAGCCTTCTCGCCATCATCCGATACTGCAATAACAAAATAGCACACACCACCATCTCGGAAATAGTTCCTAAGATGCCTATATTCAACCGGAAAAGTAATACTTTTCTTATTCAACAGACGATTATCATTCTTTCCTTTAATCTGTGTCGGAATTGTATATTGAATATGCTCCGCTTTCAGATCTGAATTCGTGTATAAACAAATATCTCCATCCCACGAAGGTCCCTTGTCCCCCTCCTTAAGCAATTCATCCATCTTATCGTGTAAGCGAATCACTCTCTTTAATGCTTCAACTGCACCTTTCTCTATTTTGATTGAGTTCATTAATACCTTCTCCCATCGTATGACTCCAAACTTTGAAACAAGAATCCTATTTATCTTTATATTACATCAGAACATCCGTTCTTGCAATCTATCTATAATATAAAAAGTCTTTAAAATAAATGTTGGAACTTTTTTGTCAGAATTGGTATTATTTTTGATCAACCACACAAGTACCCTATCCGGCTTGCTATAGCCGCATAAAAGAGTCATGTTCAATCCATAGGATTTCATGGCTTCCCCCAAGATATCTTTATTGATTAAAAATCAGGTACGTGGATAAAGAAATAGCCTTTTGCATATACTCTATAGCAAAACATTTTTATATTAATATTGTCTTGTATGCAGAACAAAAATGTATTATAATTGTTTTAAAAGGAGGGTGATGTATTATGAATAGAGATATTTTAAAACAAATTATGATTGATCAAAAAGAAATTTATTTGCATAATCCTTTGCTACACAGACTATATCCCTTAGAAGAAGGCGTCAATTACTGCTTCGTTGGTATTCGACGTACTGGCAAATCATATATGATGTATCAACAGATCAAGCAATTGGAAATAGATGGTGTTCCATTGTCACAAATTGTATATGTCAACTTTGAAGATGAACGTCTTCTTGAAATGACTTCCGATGACCTGAATATGATATTAGAAATCGGGTTAGAAATATCCGGTGTTGATCATAAACCATATCTGTTTTTTGACGAAATCCAAAATATCGATGGTTGGGAAAAATTCGTTCGCAGAGTTGCAGATATGAAATATCGGGTTAATATAACCGGTAGTAACAGTAAAATGCTCAGTCGAGAGATTGCTTCGACTTTGGGCGGTAGATTTATCATTATGAATATATATCCGTATTCTTTTCCGGAATATTTACTTGCATATGGTAAAGATAAGGATTATCTGGGAACAATCAGCACTAAGGATAAAGCGGATGTCATTGCTCTGTATAACGAGTATGTCACATATGGCGCATTTCCGGAACTGGTAGAAATTCGAAATAAAAGAGCTTTTTTAAGTAGTATTTATCAGACTGTATATTTAGGAGATATTATTACAAGAAACAAGATAACAAACGATTTTGCTATCAAATTAATTTTAAAAAAAATTGCAGAATCCGTTACCAAACCCCTGTCCTACAACCGATTGACCAATATTTTAAAAAGCAGCGGAACTTCATTGGGAAAGCAAACAGTAATAAACTATGTTGGTTATATGACAGATTCTTATCTGCTATTTGTTCTGCATAATTATGCCGCAAAATTAGTAGAGAAAGAGACTTCGCCGAAATACTATTTCATGGATACCGGATTGCTTGGACTTATGCTGTTAGACTGCAAATCCGCACAATTGGAAAATCTTGTTGCGATTGAATTAATTCGCCGCTACGGTGTTGAAAATGTTTATTTCTTTGAAAATAAAGTAGAAATAGACTTCTATGTTCCATCTGAAAATCTTGCTATCCAGGTAAGTATGCAAGTTCTCGATGATATCGATACAAAGGAACGTGAAACCAGAGCCTTCGCGAAACTGAATGCTTACATTCCTGATACAAAATGCATTCTGATCACCAATAGCGAAGAAGCAACCCTTGATTATGATGGGATTCAGATTGAGATTGTCCCGATATGGAAATGGTTGTTAGATCGTTAAGCCGGTGATCATTATGACGTAAGCGCAAAAATGATTCGACGGATTGCATCTCCCTATACAATGACGGTGTGAATTTTTTCTGTAAATTCACACCGTCTAGAGAGCTTGCGAGTGGAACCATAAAGGCTCTTGACATGTCTGAAATCATGTCGTATATATAAAACAAGAGCTGGAAGCTCCAATTTAGTGCTTCCAGCTCAATCATTATCATAGAAGATTATTATTTACAGACTTTTCTTCATAGTCTCTCCTATAATAGGAGTTTTTCAACACTTGTTTTTAAATAACGCTTGTATCTGTTTTACCAGATACAAGCGCTATTGCTATAAAACCTTAGCAAATAATTCTAAATTAATATCTTCCCATTTTTGCTTTCTTATATAGTCCATAATGAAATCTATAAGATATATTTTCCCCTTTCCATACTTTAGGCGATATATTAGCACTACTTTTTTCTCTATATGAGAAATGGAAAAACTTATTTCCATCTGGTTGTTTTTCAATAGCCGTAATTACATTTGAATCATAAAGCAATTGTAACAATGTCTGCGCATCATCCACAAATTGGGGAATGTCTTTTGCATTTTCCAAAATATAATCAATATATTTTTCATAATTTTCCATATACTCTGAATACGTAAAAGTTGAGTTAGGAAAGAAGTCAAAAAATTTCAGGAAATGCTCAAAATCAACATTAGAATAATAAAATGATAATTGATCCTTTAATGAGCTTAAAAAGTATTCAGAATACATATTTTGAAATTCATCACTCTCGAAAACCTCTCTACTAAATGTTTTTTCATCTCCCAAACCATCTTTTTTCATTTTTCTTTGTATATATTGCATAATTACTAAAATATCTCTTGGTCTTGATAATGAAATTCTTAAAAACTCCATAAATGCAGTATCAGAATCTCGACCTATCTTGTGTGACTTTTCATTCCATGGAAAATATAAATCAAAAATATCTTCTTGAATTTCTTCCTGCTTATACCGTAAGATTTGTTGTGCAACACAATACAAATTGGATGTGCGATAATCAGAATACGTTGTTCTCCAATCCAAAAAGACAGAATTATCAAGCAACTTATTCGTTGCATTCTGAAGATTTAAGGCACTATAAATATCAGGACGTAATAATAAAACTATTCTTAATTGACCTCTAGATCCTCTGATATTCTGCAGTAGACTTGTATTTAAAGTCCATGCAGCATCAACAAGTCCTCTAATACATTCTATATAATCAGAATACTGAATTTCGTTCGGTCGAATATCTATACCATCAACAAATAAAACAATATCTTTGTTCAATTTTAATTTTGAAATAGCTTCACTAAAGTTTTTCTCAATATAATACAAATTATGTTGCATTCTCGTTTCCGTGAATTCAACTTTATTTGATGTATTTCCACCTACTTCAGCATATTTTGAGATTAATTTTGCAACGATTTCACTTTCATCTATTACTTTCATCACGTTAGTAATTTCCGGCGAAAAAGCATTCATATAATATTCATCGATTGCTGCATTCAAAACATCAATATTGCCTTTACTAAATTTACTTAATATTTTGTCATCCTGCGTGATATTTTTCGAAATAATAAGAAGGAGTATCACCTTCCATATTCCCACAAAACCAGTCAGATCCAAATTATTGTTTTTTTTCAATGTATAAAATTTTTCATAATCAGTTGCAGAGAGAAAAATCGTCGATGCTTTTGTTTCTTTATAGAAATTGTTGGACAGAAAAGTCGCATAAGCTGTTTTTCCCGTTCCTTTTTCCCCAATCAAGAAAAACACATTATCATTTAATAATTCCTCCAAATAGACATTTTTAACAAAAACATCATTAAACGCTTGCTTATTTTTTCTTTGGGCATAATTCTGTGCATCTGAAAACCCCAAATATAATTCATTTATCTTTTTCAAACTATCATTCTCCATAAGGTCTCCTTTGATTATTGTCGTCATTATTAACATGAAACTTTCTTTCCTGTTCCACTTTTCAACGCTTCATAATCTTAAAAAAATAATTTATTTTTCCAGACATTTTGAATACTGCTAAAGTATAGAATCAAAATCAATTCCAAAAATTAATTTTAATTCATGACACATCCTATACTCTCGGTAAATATACCTTATAATCAACAAAAAAGAAACTTATATAGCAGAATTGGTACTTTTTTGTCAGAATTGGAAATTTTTATTTAGTAATTGAAAGCTCATATATTCATTGCCGACATTACAATATTTTCCTTAATATCCATTATCGTTTGGACCATCCGCCTTCCCACACCCATTCATTCCTCACTTCGTTGATCTCGCTCGGATTCTCCGCAACCGCTTTCCACTTAAGCACTCCACAATATTCCTTCGCTTCATCCAATTGGTACATAAGAAAAGCAATTACTACGCAGATCTTGCGCACATGTAGCATACTTTTGAATTTCATATCACAATCCGAATCCGTCTGCAGCATCTCAGCAAGCAAAACCAAACACGTATCCACCTGCTTCAGATTCTCTCCCTGCATGATCTCGCACTTCGCATAGAGCAGATTATGTACATTCCATGCAGCAGCAATTACGCCGGGGCGCTTACAATAACGAAGAATATTCAACATTTCATCCAGCAGTTTCTGTGCATATGCGCTATCCGGATGTGCAAGAATACAATGATATGCTGCCGTCATGGCACCAACGGTCAGATTTTTGTCTGCCGATTGCATCTCTGCCAAAATCTGATTTGCTACCAATTCACTACTTGAAAATTCGATTTCCAATTCTCTCGTACTTATAGCATATACCTGCATTTCAGCGACAAGTTCTTTTAATGCATCTCTCATATGAAATCGATCCAAAAAAGTTTTAATATCAGTTACAAGTCTAGCTGGTGCTTCTTCATCGTATGGATCCGTCAATACTTTTCTATAATGATTCTTGGAAAAATCATTTTGAAAATACAAATTAAACTCGTTATCATACCCCACTTGAGCTATTTTACATGAAGGGGTGTATACCCATCCCCATGTATTAATATTATAATCAAAGCTACCTATTCTCATATCGATTTGTTTATGATAAATATTCACTATCGTATAAAGTATACTTTCCAAAAGAATATAAACGAGTTTGTCACGTGGATTGAATGTGCGAATAAGTAAAATAATTTTGCTACAACTTGCCCCATATGCCTTTATAACAGATTTGACTTCTGATAAAATATTAAATAATTCCAAAGAACTCTGTTCTTCACTAAAGCACTCTATTACATATTCGCCATGAGTGGATACCTTTTTTATTCTCTTTCGATTCTTTCTATAATTTTTCTCTATTAACAAAGACGCATCTAATATCATATAATTTCTTCCCTTATCCACAAGTGAAAGTGAATTTAAGTAAAACTAGGCTTCAGATATTTATACAAACGCATTATTGTATGTTTACTACAATTTTCCTAATAACTCAACTTAAAAATCTGTCCCTTTTACATTCTGCCTATTGACCCAGACTATATATAATAGCACTACTTCTTTTTTTTGCTTAGCGCAACAATAATCAAAATTATAATCAACAGTAAAGATCCAAAAGTAACACCCTTTGCAAATTCATCAATAATCATTTTTCTTATTTTTATACAAACTTCATTACGAGAAACAAGAAGTGAAACTATTACAACAGTTATAAGCGTTGTAATCCATACGGACCTCTTTTTACTCATAAAATTTTCTTTTATAGTACATACTATTTTCTTTACCGGTGTTCCATTATATACCTCCTCCACTGGAACATATGTGCCTATCCAAATACTAATGGCTACACTAATTAAAATAAAGTACTCTGAATTTCTACTTTCATGATATAATACCATACCAGAAAAAATAGCACCAACTAAAGCAAAAAGAGCACATAAATTTTTATCTTCTTTTGTCAAAATTTTAAGTTGCTCATTTTCGTGACCATTCTCCCCAGCCAGCAACTGATATAATTTTTCCTCTATAAACCATGAAAACACAAGAAAAACTGCACAAAGTAACGAATTCATAGTAATATTTTCTGTTACCATTAAAACTATCAAATATGATAATGTCAGTAAAAAACAAACCAGAGTAAATTCAACTGCACACACAACGGTTTTGGCTCCTACTAATATTTTTGAAAGCCATTTGCTTGACCATTTCATCAAAAAACACAATATGAATAGCACTATATAAATACTAACAAAACCAATCCAAAACATATAATCTCCTTTCAGTACAATGATATAGTTATTTTCTTCTTTGTCTTATATTTGTTTTTTAATAATCAGGCCTCTATATTTTCCAAAAACTAAAATGGTATTTGTGATTTTACATATTTCAAACCACATTTTTCAAAAAATGTCTGTATCTCAGAACTTGGGGCTACCACATTAATCTTTTCGAATAGCGGATCTAGTATTTTTATCAATTCCTTATCTTGTAGAGTTAAGTTTTCAGAATTAACAATTTTTCTATATAATCGAACAATATTCCCCGTATAAAAATCTGATATCTGTATCAATATTGTTTTTTTGGAGTTAACAAATTTTATTTGATTAATATTTAAACTGTCATCCTTTAAAGACTTTGTCCATGTCTTTAAAACACTACTAAACTGTTTTTGTTCATCATGACAAATACTAATAAAATCATCCTTATTAATTTTTAGCTTAACAATAGTATTGATCAGATTTAAATATGCATCGACATTAGGTAAAAAGGCTTCTTTTGATCCTTTATTATTATAATCCTTTATAGGAAATAACTTGTTTACATCCAACTTTTGGTCTTTATAATCTTTTACATATTTTATAACAAATGATATTGGATTATTTTCTCCCTTATATTGCGCTTTTAGTATAAATAATAATTTCAAAAGTTCCTCTATACTTTCTTCATTGTATTCTTTTTGACATATATCAATATATTTTTTTATTGTTTCGTTTGATAATGTTTCATATAAACAATTGGCGGCTTCTATTTTCTCATTCCTATTCCAATACATATCATACATATAATAAGGATAAGTAGCATACTGTACTAATTTCATC
>ERZ1034723.156-NODE-156-length-39401-cov-7.186169_pt1 | contig 39401 bp, 23 predicted proteins | sample MGYA00520637_ERZ1034723 | MGnify/ENA primary metagenome ERZ1034723 (study PRJEB33766, sample SAMN09781719) | gut metagenome | biome: gut microbiome | host: Homo sapiens | place: Madagascar | study: EMG produced TPA metagenomics assembly of the PRJNA485056 data set... | reverse complement strand
TTCATACAGCGGCAAAAATACAAAAAAAATAGGATATTATCAAAATATTATTTGTATATTTGCACCAAACTTAAAAACTAAACATAAACTATTATAATATGAAAGCATTTTATCTTTCTATCCTGATGGCGTTGGCCCTCTTGCCAGCCCATGCCCAGCGCAGGTACAATGCGATGAGGGAAACTAAAAAGGAGTTTTTCAAAACAGAGCAAGCCCGACTCATCGGCGACCAGATTCTCGACTACCAGAGAGTGACAGGCGGATGGCCAAAGAACATCGACATGGCAAAGCCCATGACTCATGAGGAACGGCTGCAAGTACTCCATGACAAAAGCCGGCGCGACGACTCCACCACCGACAACGATGCCACCAATATGCAGATGACGTATCTGGCTCGGCTCTATCAGACCACCAAGAGTAAGAAGTACCGTGAGGCTTTCTGCCAGGGTGTGGAATACCTGCTGAGCGGACAGTACGACAATGGCGGATGGCCACAGTTCTGGCCCGGGATGCGTGGCTATCAGGTTCATATCACCTTCAACGATGATGCCATGGTCAACACCATGGAAATGCTGCGCGACATCTATCTGCAGAAGGCTCCCTTCGATGGCAAGCTGACCGACAAGGCGCTGCGCCAAAAGGCCATCAAGGCTTTCAACAAGGGTGTGGAGTGCATACTGAAGTGCCAGATTGTCAAGGACGGCAAGCCTACCGTATGGTGCCAGCAACATGACCGCATAACCTTCGAGCCTCGTCCGGCACGTGCCTTCGAGCTCTCGTCCTACAGTTCTAACGAGAGTGCACGCATCGTGGCTATGCTGATGGAGATTCCTAACCCAAGCGAAGAGATAAAACGCGCCATTCGTGGAGCCATGCAGTGGTTTGATACCTATAAGCTGACGGGGCTGAAAGTGGTACGCAAGGGCGAGTTTGGTTCTCCTTTCAGAACAACCGAACTTGTTAAAGACCCCGATGCCACCACACCTCTGTGGGCAAGATACTACGACTTAGAGCACTGTGAGCCATTCGTGTGCGACCGCGACGGTGTGCCCCGCCGTCATCTTTGGGAGATAGGTACAGAGCGTCGCAACGGTTATTCATGGTACAGCGACCGTACTGCTTTCATCTATCCTCTCTACGAAAAGTGGGCCGACAAGTATGATACTGCCAACAAACTGAACCTCAGCCTCAACTCGCCCGGTGCCAACGAGCGTGGAATCATCAACATGAACCGCTTCTCGAAGCCAGAGCTGTCATGTTTCGATGCAATAGTCAATGCCGGCGAGCGCATACAGGATGCCATAGAGAAGGCTCCCGAGAACCCAGCGAAGCCTTTCAAGATACTCATCCGCAACGGAGTGTATCACGAGAAGGTCATTATCGACCGTCCCAACATCGTGCTCGTAGGCGAAAACCGTGACAGTGTCATCATCCAATATGCCGAGACCACAGCCTCACAAACCATTAAGGAATACAAGGGAAAGCCTGTACACATGGGTGTCATCGTACTGCAGGACAATGCCAACGACTGTATCATCAGCGGCATCACCGTATATAATAATTATGGTAGCACGGTGGAGAAGACCACCACACACCAGATGGCCATCTATGGCAAGGCTACACGCACCATCGTCATCAACAGCAATATCTTTGCCGACGGCAACGATGCCCTCTCGCTATGGTGTCAGAATGGAGGAATGTACTATCATGCCGACCTCTACCTGCGCTGTCCGGGTGTCGACTTTATGTGTCCTCGTGGAAGATGCTATGCCACACGCTGCAAGTTTGTTGGCGACAGCAGAGCCATCCTTTGGCACGACGGCAGAGGCGACATCAACAACAAGTTTGTCGTGACATGCTCTTCCTTCGATGCCCTCTCGCCCACCAAGTTGGGACGCTATCACCACGACCACCAGTTCTATCTGGCCCACTGCCGTATGTCGAAGAACATCCTCGACAGTAACATCAGCTATGCCTATAGCGACAAGGTGCTCGACCCTTGCCCCTGGGGATTGCGCGTATATTATTATGGTTGCGAACGCGAGGGAGGCGACAGCGGATGGCTGCGCGACAATCTCGACCAGGCTCCTGGCCATCCTGCCTTCCATGGCCTTACTGCCCTTTGGACCTTTGATGGCAAATGGGATCCCGAAGCACGCATCAGAGACCTGTGGTATGTTCTGAAATACCAAACAAAATAAGAACTTTTAGCAGTATTTAGCGTTAAATGCGTTAAATACTGCTAATTTTACATCCAATTTATCTACTTTATAAAAGATTATTGCTACTTTTGGCAGCAATAAACGAAGTTATCTACTGACGACTAACAAAAAAGAAAACAAACATTTCTTAATGTATAACTAAAAACAAACCATTTATGTATCAACAAATCAAGAAGGGAGCTTTGGCTCTGTCTCTTAGCTTGTGTTGCATCGGTGCATTTGCACAAAAGACCATCACAGGTAATGTGAAGGATGCTACAGGTGAACCATTAATTGGTGTAACTATCCAAGCCGGAAAGGGCGGAACAGTTACCGATATCGATGGTAACTTCAGTCTCCAAAACCTAAAGCCTGGTGACAAGATCACCATTTCCTATTTAGGATGTAAAACACAAACCATCACCGTGGGCAACCAGTCGGCGCTGAACATCGTCATGCAGTCTACCGACAAGAGCCTCGATGAGGTGGTAGTTATCGGTTATGGCACGATGAAGCGTCGCGACCTGACGGGTGCTGTAGCCTCAGTTACAGGTGACAAGTTGGCTCAAAACCCTGTATCCAACATCGCCGAGGCACTGCAAGGCCAGTTGCCAGGTGTATCAGTAACCTCTCAGGATGGCCGTCCTGGTGGTTCAATGAGTATCCGTGTTCGTGGTGGTGGTTCCATCACCCAGAGCAACGACCCTCTCTTCATCGTCGACGGTGTGCAGGTATCACGTATTGATGATATCCCTGCCGACAACATCGAGAGCATTGACGTGCTCAAGGATGCCGCCTCAACAGCCATCTATGGTGCGCGTGGTGCCAATGGCGTCATCATGATCACCACCAAGAGCGCCAAGGAAGGCAAGGCACAGGTGAAGTACAACATGTACTACTCTGTAAAGGAGAAACCTACTACCTACGACACTGAAAGCGCCTACGACTACGTACTGCGCAACTGGAGCTATGCCACCTCTTATGGTGACAAGTATGGCACCAACGTTGCCAAGTATTTTGGTTTGGGCAGCGAGAACGGCAATCACTTGGAGGAATACCGCAACATGGGTACCCACAACTATCAGGACGACTTGCTCAGCAGTTCTCACGCCTGGAACCACGACCTGAGTATCAGTGGCGGTACTGAGCATACCAAGTACTATGCTTCCGTCAACTATACCAATGACAAGGGTTCACTGAAAGACACAGGTTTCCGCCGTTGGAATGTAAACCTCAAGTTGACACAGGACATCACCAAGAACCTGAAGTGGAACATCGATGCCCGCTACAGCGAGATGCGCTTCCAAGGCAGCCAGTTCCAGTATGCCACATCTTCTTATGCATACCGACCCATCGACACTCCTTTAGGCGTGGATGACCCAACATTATTGGGTATGGGCGATGCCAACGTGGACCCCAAATACAACCCTGTCAGCATCTATGACAGCTATACACAATACAACACCCACAACCGTCTGCGTGCCACCAACTCGCTTACCTGGACTCCTATCAAGGGACTGACAGGCAAGACCGAGCTTACCCTTGCCCGCAACTGGCGTGAGCAGCAGACCTGGGACGACGGCTACGAGAAGGGCTACAACCATGCCACCCTGGTAAAGAGCAATGGCTACAACGTGCGTTGGACCACCACTGCCAACTATGCCGTACAGGGATTGGGCGAAGACCACAGCCTCGACTTCCTCTTGGGTAACGAGGTTCTTGCCAGCAAGAGCAACTCCACTACTTTCAATGGCTATGGCTATCCTTTAGGATGGGACATGGACACAGCCTTCGGTCAGCTCAACATGAGCCACATGGAGTCTACTTCTCTGAAAGATACCAACAAGTCGGAGATCGGCACACCAAACCACACCCTTTCTTGGTTCGGACGTGTCAACTACTCTTACCTGAGCCGTTACCTCTTCACCGCTACATTCCGTGCTGATGGTAGTTCTAAGTTCGCGCCCAACAACCACTGGGGTTACTTCCCTGCTGCAGCTGCCGCATGGCGTATCTCAGACGAACCTTGGATGAAGGGTACACAAGACTGGCTGAGCAACTTGAAGCTCCGTCTCTCTTTCGGTACTTCCGGTAACGATAATATCGACGCTTCGCTATGGAAGGCTACATGGATAAGCGAAACTACTGAGGTTGACGGCCAACTTGTCAACACCTTCCGTCCTGGCACCATGATGGCCAACCCCGACCTGAAGTGGGAAACTACCATCTCTCGCAACATCGGTCTCGACTTTGGTTTCTGGGACGGTCGTCTGCGCGGTACATTAGACTTCTACTGGAACACCACCAAGAACATCTTGATGATGGTTCCTATTGACACTTCTACTGGTTACACCTACCAGTTCCAGAACGTAGGTAAGACCTCTAACAAGGGTGTCGAGCTTGCCTTGAGCTACGACATCGTCAACAAGAAGGACTGGGGCTTGACATTCGGCATGACCTACAACTTCAACCACAACAATGTAGACGAACTCTTCGACAACGTATTGGCAGATACCCATACCAACTGGGGTTCACAGATGCGTATGCCATACTACGACTATGTCATCCGCAAGGACAATCCTGTAGGTTTGGTTCAGGGTTACAAGTCATTGGGCTTCTACACTGTTGACGACTTCAACGTAAGCGCCGATGGTGTATGGACACTGAAGGATGGTATTCCAGACAATACAGCCTGCAACTATTCTGCAGGATGCGCCAAGGCTTACAAGCTTCCTGCTGGCCAGAAGGCATTCCCTGGTATGTACAAGTTTGCCGATGTAGATAATAACGGCACCGTGGCTTCTAACGACGTAACCATCATCGGTAAGACCAAGCCTGAGCATACGGGTGGTTTCAACATCTCTGGACGTTATAAGAACTTCGATCTCAACGCCAACTTTTCCTATCAGATTGGTGGCGACGTTTACAACGCCAATGCCCTCCACGACATGATGGGTAACAAGGATACTGGCTTTGGCTCTGCACGCGTTTCCGAACTGGCTGACTGCTGGAAGATGTATAATGTTGACAGCAATGGTAACCTCTATGCCGTTACCAACCCTGACGAACTCCGCACCTTGAATGCTGGTGCCAAGTATGCCCTGCCATACTGCGAGTACGGTCTGGTAACCAGCGAGTTCATCGAGGACGCTTCTTATCTGCGCCTCCAGAACCTCTCTGTAGGCTACACCTTCCCTAAGACATGGATGAAGCCTCTCGGCATCAGCAATCTACGCATCTATGCCACTGTCACCAACCTCTTCTGCATCAAGGGCTACAGCGGAATCGATCCTGACGTAAACACAAACTTCGACGCAGGTGGCAACGGATTCCCTACCCCTAACTACGATTACCAGGCTTATCCTAAGACTCGCTCTTGGACATTCGGCCTCAACTTAGCATTCTAATCTATTAAAACTGAATATTGACATGAAAAATAGATATTTATATATAGCTTTATGTGCGGCAGGCCTCCTCTCTGGTGCCACCTCATGTAACGATTATCTGGAGACAAGTTCACCATCCACTGTTGATAAAGGATTTGTATTCTCCACCACCACAACAAAATGGGCAGCCTTGGAAGGTGCCAAAAAGTCTATGATGAATGCCTACACCCTGCAGGTGTTCGGTAGCGGACTTTATTATGCTGCTGATATTGCAGGCTCCGACATCATGCGCCATCCAGAGCCTCACAACAACCAGTTGGGACGCCATATTCCTGAAGGCCTTTATAGAAATGGTACCGAAGTAGGCAACTACAACCTCCTCATTTATCAGAAAGAGGGAACAGATGGAGCATACGGTGCGCTGTTTGATGTCATCGGTAAGTGCAACGCCATTACATCAGCCTTCGAGGAGGAAGAAGGATTCAACGAGATGATGGCACAGACAAAACCTACCGAACTGAGTCAGATTTATGGCGAGGCTGTAGCACTGCGTGCCACCTGCTACCGCGAACTCATCAAGTACTTTGGCGATGTGCCTTGCCCTGCCGAGTTTGGCAAGCCTGCAGGCGGTATTGCCTCACGCGACTCTATCTATGATGTCTGCATCGAGCAGCTCAAGAAGGTGGAACCGCTGATGTACGTACTGGGAGCTTGCCCTCACTACACCGCCAATGCCAAGAATTACTATTCACGTACCTACGTCGACGGACTCATTGGCCGCATGGCTCTGGAGGCAGGTGGCTATCAGACTCGCCGTGGCGACATCAAGCGAGTAGATGGTCAGGGCAATCCTCTCACCTTCGAGACCATGGGAACAGCCAATGCTGGTGCAGAATATGGTCGCCGTGCTGACTGGCAGAACCTTTACAACACTGCCAAGACCTACTTCAAGAAAGCCATTGATAATTCTGGAACAGCCATATTCCACGATACCGACCCACGTGAGAAAGACAATAAGGGACGCGTATTCGGCAACCCTTACCAGTATTTCTTCCAGCAGATGCACGAGGCTGATGTAACCTATGCAGACGAAAGTATCTTCGAGGTTCCATACACCCAGGGTTCTGATGGTGGTGTGACCACACAGAGTGAGCGTTCTTATTCGTTAGGTCGTGCATCAAGCGGTGGCGGTAAGGACGCATATCCTTGCAAGGCCTACGGACAGGGACGTGCCAACCCAGCCTTCTACTATGGCGAGTTCGACCCCAAGGACTTGCGTCGTGACGTATGCTTCACGGTTACAGGTAGTACAGGTAAGGGTACGGAGACCCTGATTCCTCTCGTACCTAACTCTAAAGCTGCTGGCGGTGGTATCTGCTGCAACAAGTTTGATGAGAATCGCCAGGCAAAGGTATGGACCAAAAACCAGCGCCGTTCGGGTATCAATAGTCCTTACATGCGCCTCTCTGAAATGTACTTGGGCTATGCCGAGGCTTGCGCCGCACTCGATGCCAACAGTGCCGAAGCCAAGACATACCTTACCAAGATACGCAACCGTGCTTTCCGCACACCTGCAGAGGCCAATGTGGATGGTTTTATCGCCAAGGAAGGCTCTCTGCTCAAGGCTGTCATCGATGAGCGCGGCTTCGAGTTTGCAGGAGAGGGCGACCGTCGTTTCACTTTGATTCGTACAGGTCTGTTGCCTGAAAAGATTCGTGAAATCAAGGAACTCACCCGCAGAATGCTGGATGGTCTGGAGTCTAATGGTTATTACACCTTCGAGAATGGCAACACCATCTCAAGCTATATCTATACCAAGAGCGTGGATGCCAAGACTGAGAAAGGTTACCGACTGACCGCACAGTGTCCAGAAGGAAAGGAAAACGACCCAGTACTCTATCCTTCATGGCGCGGCCAGAACGACAAATGGGAGGCTTACGGCTTGGATTACAAGACAGATACTCCTTTGACAAACGTCGCCATCAAGGGCTTGTTCAACAAGCTTTCTGCAGAAGAGGAGACAGCCCTTAAGGCAGATGGTTACAAGAAGGTAAACTGGGGTAAGGACCTTGCAAACTATGATGACGAGTACTACAAGTATCTCTTCTGGGATTACGACTATGTAAAGGCTCCTATCTATCTCTGGCCTCTCACTCCTAACATCTTATCATCTGGTGGCTTCGAGAATGGCTACGGCTTTAAGAACAAATAATACGAGCATTCAAGAAAGAATAAACTTAGAGTTTATAAAAAATCATCAGGCGGGAGGACGCAACAGGCGTCTTCCCGCTTTTCTTTTGTCTCTGTCAATTATAGTTACGTATCGTTATCTCCTAAAGAAGCACATCGTCAGCTAAGACATCTGCTATCCACGTGTTGTTTTTTTTAAAAATAGAAATACGCAAAAACCCTTCACCCTTCATCTATCCCTCGGAATCCCCTGTGTTTATCGGCATTCCGGGCGAAAAGATGAAGGATGAAGGTATTTTTGCATAATCTTTTTTTATAAATACTGATGCAGCTTTTATAAATACTGATGCAGCCAAAGTGCCTACTTATGGCACAATAGTGCCAAGCGCAGGGCACATTTGTGCCTTTCAAAGAGCAATTTTACAGAAAGGGAAGTACCAACTTCCATGCACTATTACTTTTCCCGAACTTGAGGTATTTACCTCATAGTCATAATAACGGCAAAGGGAGCCTAAACTCACGTTCCGGCTCCCTTTGTGGACTTGGAATATAAACGATGACCGCTGTCATCATTCCAAGAACCAAATAAATGTATGTATATAAAAATCTTTTGTCTTAACTTACCATTACTCTTCAGGCACATTACCGATATGCTTGTCAAGCAAAGTCTCATTGGTGATGGTAAAGTCACCATGAGCTACATTCTTAAAGCCTGGGTCTATGTTCAAGCCTGTAGTATCAAATACCTTTCCTGCGCCACCTTCCACAACATTAGCCTGCAGAGTAGGAGCATTGAAGTAGTTGTTGTTGGCAAACTGATGATTGTCAGACTTACTATCCTTGCTAAAGAATACATCCTGACTCATCTCAGTAAAGACATTGTTGGTAACATTAAGATTATAGTCTTTGTTACCAGCCGCACCAGAACGAATGTAGAACAAACCTTTCGATGTAGCCTCTACCTTATAAAGAGTATTGTGGCTGAAGTTGATCTCTATTCCCTTTTGTGCTGCATTATAGTCGAAGCGGAAGAAATCGCTTCCAGCACACGAATTGGCCACAGTACAGTGGTTCATGTTCACCTTCATGATAGCGCATTTCTTCTTCTGGCTGTCAATGAAACGCTTGCCTGCACACATATCATGGAAATAACTGTTAGTAATGTTAAATTCGTTGACCGTACAAGCTGTCTCGCCTGGGTCGACCATGAAGTTACCATAACCAGATAGCTCTACATTGTTAACATTGATAACACCTGAGCAGTTGGCGGTCTTGATGAAAGCATCAGCAGTAATACCTGTGTAAGAGATATTCTCGGTAGTAAATCCAGTAGCACCAGAAAGCACATACTTCACGCGAGCGACAACGGGCTTGGTAGACAAGCACTTGATAGAGATATTCTTGCTTACAGTCAGTTCCTGTGTAGATGGTGTGCCATCATCACCCAACTTGACGAACTCATTGGTAGAACCATCTTTGGCAGGAAGGAGCATGATGGTTTCACCATCCTCTGCACCATCGATAAGCGTCTGGAGGTCATCACCAGGATAAGCTGGGGTATAGTTAGGCATGGTGGTAACACTTACCTTGCCACGTACTTTCTCACCATTGACGATGGTAAAGGTGTACTTGGTATCGTAGGTAAGACCTGTGATTGTAGCACAACCATTGGCGATGTCATAGGCTGTGAGAGTATAGGTATCTTCCTTGCCACCAGTGATATTGATAGCCGTTACCGACAATCCTGGAGTCCAACGCAGTGTAACCGCATTCTTAGCGATATCGTCATCGCTCACAGTAAAGAAGATGTTTTCTGAACCTGTTGTGAACGAAGTTACTGCCCACATTGACTCCTTGCTCTCGCCTACAGCCTTGATACGAAGAGAGTAAGTTGTCTCACCCTCCAGTCCGGTAATGGTGTAAGGATTATCGGTCACATCGGTAAACTCTACAGATGGTTCACCCTCACAAGCCATATCAGGGTCATCGGCAAAAAGTTGTATGGTGTACGACTTTGCCTCAGAAAGACATTCCCAACCAAGTCGCACGTTGGTCTTGTTCTGAATCTTGGCTTCTACAGATGTAGGACGGAAAAGTCGATCATACTCTACACTTGTAAGTTCGTCCTCAGGGTCGGAGCAACCCGATGCGGCAAAGAGTACCGCACCAAGTGCCAAGACATATGTTAATTTCTTGATAAATTTCTTCATGTTGTCTACTTGAATGGATTAATAATCATAATCATTACTGAGCATATTGTTGCTTCCATCGATAAAGATTTGCCAGATAGGCCAGAACATCTTCTTGTCTGGGTCGTTGAGATAGAGCTTATTGACGTAGTTGTCTATCTTGTTGTTGTTGTCAGTAACACTCTTTTCATCAGTGGCACTCTCACCCTCTTCATGCTCACGATAGGTGAACCAGTTGGAACTGCTTTCATAGAGGCTCTTGCCTTCTTCATCGGTCTGACCTGCCTCAAGACCATAGATTTCATAGCCATCGGCATCAGTATTTTCTGCACCCAAGCCCTCGTTGAAATACAACTTCTTAGGATATGCTGCATAGATGCCTTCACGATTGGCAAGCTGACGCATCTTTTCTTTGGTCAATGCAAGCGCAGAACCCAACTTACCCCAGCGCATCAGGTCTACCTTACGCAAGCCTTCACCAGCAAACTCAAACTTACGCTGGTCTTCGATGGTCTGCTGGAAAGCATCCTTGCTGGCAGTGGCCGCGCTCAGAATAGAAGCCACCTTAGCTGATGGATAAGCACGATCGAGCACAGGCTTCAGATACTGACCTGCATTGGCAGGACCATTGAGAGCATTCTCAGCCTCTGCAGCCATCATGAGAATGTCGGCATAGCGCATTACCTGATAGTTGATACCATCATCGTTAGCTGAATTGACAATTCGTTTCATCCACTCGAAGCGCAATTTACCAAAGCACCAGCCACCACCAGAGCCACCGCTGACGGTCTTTACACCACCATCCCAAACATAAGGAACACAGGTGATGTTGCGACGTGCGTCTTCCTTATCAAAGTCGTACCATAGAGTAGGTGCAGGACCATTGGTACCACCCTTGGCAAGTTTGGTCCATTGGTCTGCATTCTTATGCTTCACACCCCAGTAAACCAAGGTTTGACCACGACCATCTGAGAAAGGAATCTCGAAGAGTGACTCCTTACCTGCAGTAACGTCGTCCTTGCAGAGATTGCGGAAGTTCTCGTCGAAGGTCTTACCGAGTTTGTTGCATTGCTGTGTAATAATGCTCACGCACTCGTCTCTTGCGATGGTGAACATCTGCTGACGAGCAGACTCATCAGTAAGATTATAACGAAGTCCCTCGTTAGGCCACGTCGACTGACCTGCCAGGAAGAGCGCCACACGTGCTCGAAGTCCCTTTGCAAATGCCTTGCTCACGCGTTCTGTAGTCTTGGTATAAGTATTTTCATTAGGCCAACCAAGATATTTTTCCGCCTCTTCCAAGTCAGCAAGAACCTTGTTCAGTATGGTCACGCGGTCGGTCTTAGGCAAATATAAGGTCTCTGATGTGATAGGCTCAAAACGGTAAGGTACATCACCCCAGGTCTTCACTAAGTCGAAATAGATGAAACTTCTAAGGGTAAGCAACTCGCCATAGAGTTGTCCCATCATGGCATTGCCGTTGATGTTGCCATTGGCTTCCATACCTTTGATAGCCTTATTGGCGCGCTCGATAGCCTCATAATCCTGAGCCCATACATTCTTGGCATTATTCATACGCTCGGCATCTGCCGATGCTGAATAACATGCCAAGGAAGCATCCTTGTCTGTAGCAGCATCACTCACACCTCCATAATTGTTGAATATCTCGCAGTCGGTATTAAGTCCGAAATAAGGGATATATCTTCCACGGTAAGCGTAAGTATCAGTCATAGACTCAAAGATGCCCATGACAGCATCGTTGGCCAAAGCCTCCGTAGAGAATACCACAGTATCGTCAAGCGTCGACTGGTTGGGTGCATCCAGATCGCACGATGTAACGGTCAAGGATGCTGCCAAGATGAATGAAATATATATTGATTTCTTCATTTTGTTCTATTATTATTTAGAGAAAATTAAAAGTTAAGATTCAAGCCAATAACAAACTGACGGCTCTTTGGATAAGCCGAGTAATCAACGCCTGGAGTAAGATTGGTTCTACGGATGGCAGACACCTCAGGATCATAGCCAGAATAGTTGGTCAGACAGAACACATTGTAAGCAGTTACGTAGAAACGCAGGCTGTTGATGCCAACTCGCTTGGTGAGTGTCTGAGGCAAGGTATAACCTAAAGTAAGAGTGCTCAAACGCAGGAAGGAAGCATCCTCTACATAGTAGTCGGTAAGCACATACCTGCCTGTATAAGGCGACCACATGGAGGTATTGGCGTTGAGAGCAGCCAATTCTTCTGCATTGTTCCAGTTAAGGAGTTCGCCATTAGCGTTGATGTTGGTCCAACGTGAACCATCACGCATCAAGTCGATAAGGTTGCGATACTGGTACTTGGAGGTCTGGGTGAACTCTATGGCGTTGGCATTGTACACATCGTTGCCTGCACTCCAGTTGAAGTTGGCAGTAAGATCGAAGCCATACAGACGACCGCTGATATTGAAACCACCCGTATGGACAGGATTGGTGTCACCAATGATCTGTCGGTCTTCAGGAGTAACAACACCTGTCTTTTCAGCCTTGGTCTCAGCAATCTTCATGCTACCAGGTCTTACTGGTACACCAATAACTGATGAGCAGTCTGCCACACCGTCTTTCAGCACCCACTTGCCCTGAGCCTTTGATGCCTCGATATCGAAATCGCTCACCTCGTAACGACCATCGCTCTTGTAGCCATAAATCTGACCGACAGGATCTCCAACTCTTACGATGAAGTCTCGTTGTATCTCATTAGAAGCCCACTCGGTATTGATATTATCGAGAGACTGCAAGCCGCCTAAAGAAAGCACCTTGTTCTTATTGAACGAGATATTGGCTCCAATGGTCAAGCCATAGTTCTTCTTGTTGATGGCATTCCATGTAAGAGCGAACTCCATACCCAAGTTGCGAGTCTCACCCATGTTGCGATACTGGTATGCATAGCCTGTACCCGACACTGGATACTGGATGAGCAAGTCCTTGGTGTTGTTCCAATAGCCATCGATACTACCTGTCAACTTACTGCCGAAGAGTGTAAAATCAAGACCCACATTACGGGTAATGGTTGTCTCCCAAGTAAGGTCAGGATTTGCCATGACAGAAGAAGGAACCAAGATATTGGTTGCGCCATTTACCCATGAAGTTGTCTCGCCACTATATTCCTGTGTGAGATAATTTCCATCAAGATTGTTATTACCTGCAGCACCATAAGAGAGACGCAGTTTCAAGTCGTCGAGCCACTTCTGTGTACCCTGCATGAAGGGTTCCGAAGAAATACGCCATGCAGCAGCAACAGAGGGGAAATAGCCCCAGCGATTGCCCTCAGCAAACTTAGATGAGCCATCGGCACGAAGGGTGGCTGTGAGGAGATACTTGTCCTTATAACCATAGTTAATACGACCAAAATAAGAGTTCAACTTGTCATCTGGAGAGTAATAGTCTTCAATAGAGAAAGCATGTCCCTTATTGGTCAACTTCCAGCAATCAGATGCAGAGAAATCCACAGGGAAACCATGAACAACATTGGTCATCACCTCATTTTTGGTAATGATATACTCCTGACCAATCAACACATTCAAGCTGTGGTCACTGTTCTTGCCGAAGAGCGACTTGAAATCGTAGCTAAGGGTGTTGGTATTGCGGAACTTGTTGCGATACTGATTGGTAAGAATGATGGCAGGTTTTCCCTTATCCTCAGTAGCAGGCTTGTCCGTAACATAGTAGGCTGTGGTACCATAATAACGCTTGGTATCTACCTTGTAGGTATCGTAGCCGAATTCTGTCTTAAACTTCAGGTTCTTGTAGAGCTCCCAAGTAAAGGCACCCGACATATTGAATGTGGTGCGTACACGTCTCTGATCATTGTCACGCAAGTTGGTGACTGGATTATAGAAAGAAGAACCAGTAGCATCATCGTCGTCTGTCTCTGTCGAAATACCAGGAACAGGGAACGGAGTATACTGAATGGCATAACGCAAACGCTTGTCGGTGCTGGATGTGCTCTGCTCATTGGCACCACCGCCATTGATCTTGGTCTTAGACCAACGAGCCTGAAAGTCAAGCGAAATAGTCTTCACTGGTTTGGCATTGAGCTTGAGGCTGAAGTTGTCACGTACGAAATCAGACATCTGCATGATAGCCTTGTCGTCCATACGGGCATAGCTGAAAGCATACTTCATCTTTTCGCTACCACCATTGATGTTCAGGTTGTGATTGAAAGTATGACCAATTCTGCCATACACGATATCCTGATAGTCATTGGTTGCCACGTTGTCGTACATATCCAAGTCGCCAAAACTGCCAAAGTAAGGCTCATACTTATCAGACACGTTGTTCTTCAGACTCGCCAGTTCGTACTGCCAGTTGGCATAATTGCGGGCGCTGAGAACATCGAGCGTATTGGCAATTTTCTTCCATGAATAGTAAGCATTGTAAGACACAGTAGTCTTGCCCTCCTTACCACTCTTGGTAGTAACAAGGATAACACCATTCGCTCCACGCGAACCATAAATAGCAGTAGAAGATGCATCCTTCAAAACTGTGATATCCTCAATATCGGATGCTGGAATATCACTGATTGACTCTACTGGGAATCCGTCAACAATGTAGAGTGGGTCATTACTCTGAGTAATGGAACCGCCACCACGAACACGGATCTTAACATCAGCATCAGGAGAGCCCTCGGTAGTGGTAATCTGCACACCTGGCATCTTACCTGTCAGTGCCTCAGAAGCAGAAGCCACTGGAACCTGAGTCAAAGCCTTATTGTCTACTGTTGCCACAGCACCGGTCAAGTCTTTCTTCTTTACGGCACCATAACCAATTACAACAACGTCATTAAGACTGTTGGACTCGTCTTCGAGCGTAATGTTAATGGATGATTTACCTGCAACATTCACTACCTGAGTTTTCATACCTACGTATGAAACTCTCAATTTATTACTGTTGCCTTCAAGGGTAAGTGTCAGATGACCGTCGAGGTCAGTTACCCCCCCCCTATTAGTTCCCACCTCAAGGATGGAAGCACCGATTACAGGCTCGCCTGTATTATCGATGACTGTACATTTTACGGTTTGCGCTGACAAGTTGGCTACAAACGCCAACAAGAATGCAATAAGCGCAAATCTTAAACTTTTTGTTTTACCAGACATACACTTTGGTTTGATTAATATTAAATAGCTGTTTTTAGCATAAAAATTATCTATAATATATAAACCTTATTGTTAGTGGTTGCAAAGATACGAAAAAAATACATACGCAACAACTTATCTTATAAAAAAAAGGCTCGTAAACGTTTACGAGCCTTCTTTTTAACAAAAGCACAATTTGCTTTACATATTCACAACTTAAAGTTCAATTACATATTCACAACTTTCTTGACGGATACATGACCTTGAGCATCGGTAGCCTTAACGATGGTGATGCCATGACAGGGAGCAGACAGACGCTTGCCAGAGAGGTCGAAGTACTCGGCCTTAGCTGTCTGAGTAACGGCATAATCGAACATTTCGATGCCAGTAGTAGAGGCGCCCGACATCTCCTTTCCTTCTGCATCATAGGTCTTGGCAGTGCTGTAGTTCTTGATGGCATGATCGAACTCGGCTATATCTGCTGTAGGAAGTGTAGAGGTATAAGCCTTCCAGATTTCTACCTTACCTGCGCCAGAATACTTCTCGCAGATGGCAGGAACATCCACCGTCTTGTCGAGATAATGCTGGGTGTAAGAAGAAGCAGTCTGAGTAGGAACCCAATCGGTTTTGGTCACACCAAAACTTTTACTTATCTTGGCGCCATCAATATTGGTGTAACCCTTCATCAAGTTATTACAGCCCTTATAGATACAATCATATCCTTCAGCCTTAGAGATATTCAAACTGCCACCTCTATCAGAGCGGATGGGCGACTTAGTATCTTCGAAATAGCAACCTTCTTCGTATGCCACAGCTCCCGTACGAATATCCCAACCATCCTCACAACCACGCATATAGTTATTATAATAATGTACATGACCACCACGTTGGAGAGGAAGACGAGAACCTTGAATATTATCAAAGAAATTATGATGGAAAGAGATGGTACGACAGTTTTCATAGACATCTGAATCACCCTTACCCCACAAGCAGCTCTTGTCATGGTCGTGGAAATAGTTATAGCTGAAAGTCATCCACTGCACATTGTTCTTACAGTCGAGCAAACCATCGTAGCGGTCTTTGTTGGCAGCATCACCATTGAAGAATTCACAATGGTCAACCCAGATATGTCCACCCCAGTTGGTCTTGGCACTTACCTTATCAGCCTGGATTCCGATGCAGTCAGGGTCGCCCACTTCTACCTGTGCTCCATTACGCAAAGCCACAATCTTATTCTCACCTGTTCTGAGCACAGGTACACCCTTCATGGTGAAACGGCAGTTACGGATAATAATGTTATCAACCGACTGCATCACGAAAGTGATATGAGAAAAGAGAGGAGCCTTGCCTGTTGCAGGGTTTACCACACCAATCAATGTCTTGTTGGGGGCTACCATAATACGCTCACCATATGTTGTTTCCACACCGCTTTTTCCACTTTGGTCATCAAGCAATTTACCTGTATTGATATCTTCAACGTAACATTTGATGCCTGTAGTAATGTCATGATCTACGATAATGACGTAGGGGTCTGTTGCTTGGAGATAAGCCGGCAACTGCGAGAAGGTATCAGCCTTCACCACCTTGCCACCTTCGCCACCGGTAGTACCACCAGCACGATACCAATTAGAGCCAGCCACACCTTCGTAGGCTGCAAAGCCATCAATAGAGAAATCGCGACCATCCTGGGTCTGTGCATTTGCCATCATAGAGAAGCCACAAAATAAAGCAGCAGCCAAGATGGTTTTACGGCAAGTTGCCTTAAGCTGTGCTGAAAGAATAGGGTTTATATGTTTCATTGTAAAGTTTAGTTTTGTTTGTTATTTTGAGAAAAAGGGCTGTCCTCGTCAAGAAGAGACAGCCCTTAATTTGTTTCATTTTATATATCTTTCCTCGTTGAGGAAAACATGATTATTATTCTGTTACAGGTACAAGTTTGATGAGAGCGACGGTGGTAGATTCAGCCTTTGTAATTTTATGAGCACCAGCCTCAAGTACAACTATTGTTGGAGCACCAGCCTGCTTTACACCATCTACCTTTACATTAGTTTTTGTACCAGAAACCCCATAATATACATACAGAGTCATCTTCTGAGATGTGGTGAAAGATACTTCTGTACCTTCTTCCATCTTAAGACTTGCGGAATAAGTAACACCTTCTATTATAGTACTCTCCTTTCTTACATTTTTCTTTGTACCAGTTAAAGCGAAGGCGGTGTTAGAAAGAGTACCATCAGCTGCAAAGCTGCAAGTTACTGTACCCTCAATAGGAGTTACTGTGCTGCCACCTTCTGAACCACCTGTAGAGCCACCAGTGCTACCACCTTCGCCAGAACCTGAGCCAGACTCGCCACCAGTCTCACCACCTTCAGTAGAACCTGAACCAGACTCGCCACTTGATGCGCTCTCATCACCGAAGATATTTACAAGACCTGTCTTGTAAGAAGAAAGAACATTATCGAGACCTGCGCAACGACCATAGTCAGCGTCATCTGTGGCATTGTTGAATGTATAATGAATATCACCCTGATTCAAACGACCAGCGCCATAGAAACCAGTAACCTTAGCAGGTACATCAACAGCTGCATCAGGAGTGTAAGCATACATCTTAGAAGCATCAGTATCGAAGTTGTTGTAAGAAGTACCACCGGCCTTGGCTACAACAGAAGAAGGAACTGTCTCAGAAGGAGAAGCTACCTCGTAAGCATCGAAATCGGTGTTAGAGTTCTTCCAGGTGATATAGCTGAAGTATTTGCTCTTTTCTGCAAAGATATTACCATAAGCTTTCAATACACCACCATTCTCACCAGAGAATGTACCATCGCCCTTGGCATCTGTACCCTGCTTAGAAATCATCATAGGATACTTGGTGTTACGGAAGTAGTTTGACTCAACAAATACACTTGCGCCCATTGTCACACCTACACCATACTTAGCAACACCATCATAGTAGTTGTTCCAGATATGAACAGATGAAGTACGAACACGTGGGTGACGAGAGTCTGAGTGATCGAACCAATTGTGGTGATAGCAAATCAAGTTATCAACAGTTTCTTTCTTCATACCACAGAGGTTTGACTTACCTGTGTCGTGATAGTGGTTGTAAGAGAATGTGCAGAAAGAAGCACCATCCTTAGAGTCCAAAGAGCCATCACCCTTACCGTGGTCACCGCTACCCTTCTCACCATAGAAATAGTCGTTGTTGTGAACCCAGATGTGCTGAGTTCCCTTAATCTCCATGTTGTCGTTGCTTGAGCCCTGGTTGAAGAAGGCCATATTACGAACCTCAACATTTGTACCATTGATGATTCCCAAGCCGAAGCCATTGAAACAAGCATCATCACCGATACCCTCAATGGTAACATTCATGACTGTGGTTGCATTGTTGCCTTTCAACAAGAGACCCTTCTGGTCTGTCTTAAGTTGGTCGCCAGCATCAGCAGTCTTAATTTCGCCAATAACGCGAACAGCAAGAGGAGTTTTATCCTGACCTTTCTGCTTTGCAAGAAGGATATCGCCAATACCTGTATATTCAACAGGTTTTTTACCATTGCTCAAAGAAGCCTTGATAGTAGTGAAAGTGTTCTTTGTAACATAGAGAACCTTAGCACCTGCCTTCAAAGTACCATCATTGTTGTAAGCACCTACACCATCGCTGATACCCTTATGAGCAAAACCCTGACGGTCATAGTTGACAACCTTCAAGTTGTCTGCAACACCATAAGCTGAAGTCTCTGCACCATTAGCATCGACAGCAACAACCTTCAGAGAATAGTTGCCAGCCTTCAAACCAACAACATCCACACGACCATAAGAACCGTAGTTACGAACAAGCTGCTGGTCTACCTTGGTATAGTCAGCATACTGACCACCCTTTACATAAACATTGTAGCTCTTAGCATCAGAAAGCAGAGTCCACTTAGCGTAAGCACTCTCCTGCCATCCCTTGCTCTCAGTGATAGTGATACCTTTCTCGGTTACCTCACCACTCTCACCACGCTCTGCAGCCTTGGCAAAGCTCAACTCCTTAACAGTAGCATTGAACTCATCATTCTCTGCACCTGACTTAGCAGGAACTACGATGGTCTTGTCACCCTCAAAAGTTACCTTGCTCAAATCCTCTGTATTGTAATACTTGACAGAACCACTGTTTGTAGTTACAAACATCTGATTCTTATAAGTATCACGGCTAACTGCATTGTTTACCTTATTAGACTCATCAGGATCTACAGGGTCAGGAACAATAGAATTAGGATCCTTTACAGAGATGCTGTAAATCAATAAACCACCATCAGTAGTAGTCAAAGTTACATTACCTGCCTCTGTAACAGTACCTGTGCAAGTCATAAGACTCGTAGACTTTGTGCCGAAACCTGTAGTTTCACCAACATTGGCACTTGCATAAAGTCCACGAGATGTTTTGCTACTTGCCGTCTTGCAAACAACAGTCACAACCCAGTCTTTTTGAACATTAGGAATGGTAACAACAAGATTAGATCCATTCAATTCCAAATATTCACCCTTATAGTTCAAACGGATTTTACCACTCTGATTAGCAGGGGTGCCACTACTTGACGCAACTGCAGCACCACACTTAAAGAGCAAACCTTTGGCAAAGTTCAATTCTGTACCATTAGCAGTCAAAGCTGCATTATCCAAAGCTGCAAGGAAATTGTAACGACCCTTGGTTGCATCATTATACCAATTGGTAGCATCTGCATTGATCAAGGTCTCATCAGCATCACCGATGAATGGATCACGGCCTGCAAAATCCCATGTCTGTGCCATGGCAGCACTCAAGCTCATCAAGAGAAGTGCCAAAGTAAATACCATTTTCTTCATTTTACGTTCCTCCTTTTTTACTTGATGATTACTTTCTTACCATTCACGATGTAGATGCCCTTGTTCAGGTTCTGGGTAGAAGTACCCACAAGCTGACCATTGAGATTGAACACCTTGCCTGCAAGAACCTTGTTGCTTGTCTCAATGTTGCTGATACCAGTAGTGATATAAGCAAAAGAAAGTTTTACAAGCGACATGTCCTGAGTCTCATCAGTACCATCGGCATAACTAAGAGTTACATTGTCACCATCGAAGGTGATTTCTTTGACGGTCTTGCTAACCTGCGAGCCGTCGATTGTTACGGTTTGCTTGTTGTCTGCCATCGCAGCAGTAGACAAAAGCACTCCTAACAACATGAAGTACACTTTTTTCATTGTTTTTAGCATTTAGTAGATTTGTTGTTTTAAGTTTCTGCTGCAAAAGTAAAACAAAATAATAAAGGACGGAAACGTTTTCGTCAAAAAAGGTACGTAAACGTTTACATAAGTGGTATTCTAACAATTTATCATTCACCAAGGCAAAAGACTATCAAAATGGCACAAAAAGGAACAAAATCAACCCAAAGAAACTGTCGCTTATGCTGGAAAAATCTTGCTCTTATACTATATAAATGTTTTGTTTAGCCTACAATAATCTCCGTTCCGTGATACGGAACCGCCATTCCGTGATACGGAACGGCCGTTCCAAAGTTCGGAATGCACATTCCGTATCACGGAACGGAGATTTATCTACAAGAAACAAAACAAATTCATAATGAACAGAAAACAATTTGTATAGTATTAAAGTAACTACTTATGGCTAAGGGGGCGCTGAGTTGTTACAACTTCTGAAGAAGAACAACAAAAGGAGCGTAAGAAATCTATTGAGCACTCTACTTGAAGAGAAACAAAAAAGCTGACTCTCGTAAGAAAGTCAGCCTTTTGTGTGGTACCACCAGGAATCGAACCGGGGACACAAGGATTTTCAGTCCTTTGCTCTACCAACTGAGCTATGGCACCATTATAATTTATGCCTCACAAGGCGGGAAGCCTTATTTGCGGGTGCAAAGGTAACATTTTATTTTGGTTCTTGCAAATATTTCAGCAACTTTCTTTCAAAAAAGCAAAAAAAAGACATATTACTTGGACTTTTCATCCTATTTTCTTATCTTTGCATGAGGTTTTAGAATAAACCTATCGGGATTTAGCGCAGTTGGTAGCGCACTACGTTCGGGACGTAGGGGTCGGGCGTTCGAGTCGCCTAATCCCGACTTTTATGAGAAGTATATTTTATCTTCAACGCAACGATCGAAACGCAATTATCGTCATATTGATGATAATAGCTATCATTTGCTCACTTATTATCTTCATCGGAGGCGAGGACGACGGTTCCCGCCAGGGAATTGCCGACTCTACCCTCACCCAGCACCCGGAACGTGTAGACAAGGAACATCCTTTATATTATAAGGTAGACGAAGAGATACACGAAGTTTTCGCCTTCGATCCCAATACTGCCGACAGCACCGACCTGCTCAGGTTGGGGTTGCAGGAATGGCAGGTGAGAAACATCTACCGCTACCGTGCCAAGGGCGGTATCTACAGACGACCCGAAGACTTTGCCCGTCTTTATGGTCTCACCAAGAAACAATACGAGACCTTACGCCCCTATATAATAATAGGTGAAGACTACCGACCGGCATCCGACTACTACGGACAACAAAAAGGCTACGCTTACAACCGACAAGCGAGAGAAGAAGGGAAAACGGAGAAAGGCCAAGCTACTGGCGAGAAGACCGAAGAGAAGATTTACAGTTATCCACAGAAGTTGAAAGCTGGCGAGCATGTCAGCCTGAACTCTGCCGACACCACCGAGCTGAAGAAGATTCCAGGTATCGGCAGCGCATACTCGCGTGCCATCGTGAGATACCGGGAGCGCTTGGGTGGGTACGTCAATGCCAACCAACTGATGGAGATAGAAGGTTTCCCTGAGGAGGCGCTGTCATTCATGCAAGTAGAGAAAGACAAGATAACGAAACTGAAGATCAACAAACTCTCGATGAGTCAGCTTCGCCGACATCCCTATCTCAACTTCTACCAGGCACGCGACATCTGCGACTATCGCCGGCTGCACGGTCCCATCAAGAGCCTGCAGCAGCTATCGCTCCTCAAGACTTTTCCTCCTGCACAAATAGAACGTCTGGAGCCTTACGTGTCGTACGAATAAGATACGGACTTGTTTCACGTAAGGTACGAAGATTGCAAATGACAGACGAAGCGTTAAAGTACGCCCAACTGATGCAGGAAAATAATGAGGATGCAGAGAGGGCAGACGAAACGTACCATGAAAAGATAAACGCCAAAGAACCTGCCACGAAGGGTTGACCAATTGGTAAACTCGTCATGCACCACCTTCTTTGGAATATACCATCCCACAAAGATACAGGTAAAGAAAGAAGCCATCGGCATGAGCCATTGTGCCGTGAAGTTGTCGCAACAGTTGAGGAACGACTTGCCAAAGAAGGTGAGTTCGGGAACCGCACCGCAAGACAAGGCACAGAAGATACCTATCACACAACAAGCCACCGTCTCTATCCAGGCTCCGCCTCGGCGGGAGATATGCATCTCCTCATAGAAGAAAGCCGTACCTATCTCGTGCATGGAGATGGTGGAGGTAAGCGCCGCCAATACAAGCAGGGCATAGAAAAGCACCGAGATGACATAACCCACCACAGGCATGGAGGCAAAAGCCTCATTGAACACATTGGGCAGGGTGATGAAGATAAGCGAAGGACCGCTGTCGGGCTGCACGCCCACGGAGAAGGCTGCAGGAAAGATCATCAGTCCTGCCAGGATGGCTATCAGCGTATCGAGGAAAGCTATCTGCGTGGCTGTCTTGAGGAGATTGGTCTGACGGCTGAAATAGGAGGCATAGGTACAAAGACAGGCTGTACCAAGACTCAGCGAGAAGAAAGCCTGTCCCAAAGCCTCTATCATCACATTCGGGTCTACCTTCGAGAAATCGGGCTTCAGCAAGAACTCCACACCCTTCCAGGCTCCCTGCAAAGAGCAGGAGGCAACGACCAACACCACCAACAGCACAAAGAGCAGGGGCATCAGTATCTTGGAAGCTCGCTCTATACCATTGCGCACACCCTTGACCACCACCACATGAGTCAGCAGGATGAAGGCGATGGTCCACAAAGTGGGACGCACCGCATCCGAAGAGAAAGAGGCAAAGTACTCCTTCACGAAGTTGGCATCGCCCTGCACCTCGGCCATGATGCTGGCATAGAGATACTGCAGACACCAACCAGCCACCACCGCATAGAAGCCCAGGATAATCATCGAGGTAAAGACACCCATGTAGCCGATAACGCCCCAGGGCTTGCCGTTGGAAAGATTCTTGTACGACCGCGCAGCATTGGCAGCAGAATGACGACCGATGATAAACTCAGCCACCATGCCGGGAATGCCCAACATAAAGATACACACCAGATAGATAAGAATGAAGGCTGCGCCACCATTCTGCCCTGTCATATAGGGAAAGCGCCATATATTGCCCAAGCCCACTGCCGATCCTGCCGTAGCAAGGATCACACCCAACTTGCTGCCAAAGCTGCCTCTGCTGTTTTCCATTTTCTCTCTTTTTTATATGGTTGATATGATTGATTTACCCCCTTACAGGATGCCTTCGAGAAGTCCCAACTGATTGAGGAATACCAAAAGGATGAGTACTGGGCACACGAAACGCACCAAGAACAGATAGACGAAGAAGAGATTTCCCTTCAATGTTCCCCAGTTGGTAAACTCGTCCCTGACCAGTTTTTTGGGCACATACCAGCCTACGAACAGACAGGTAAGGAAGCCTGCTACAGGCAGGAACACCTGCCCCGTGACAAAGTCGAACCAGTCGAACAACGACTTGCCGGCAAACGTGAGCGCATCTGTAGCCCCTAAAGACAGCGAGCAGAAAGCACCTATCACCGCACAAGACACGGTGACAATCAAAGCGCCACTCTTGCGGCCTATCTTCAGCTCCTCATAGAAGAAAGAGGTATTGACCTCATGGAGTGACATGAGCGATGTAAGAGCCGCCAAGGACAAAAGAACATAAAACAACAGCGAGATCATCCAGCCCAAGACAGGTACTGCGGCAAAAGCCTCATTAAACACATTGGGCAGGGTGATGAAGATGAGCGACGGGCCACTGTCGGGCGAAACTCCCACAGAGAAAGCCGCAGGGAAGATCATCAGTCCGGCAAGGATAGCCACCATGAAGTCGATGACCGATATCTGCAGAGCTGTCTTAAACAGATTGGTCTGTCGGCTGAAGTAGGAAGCATAGGTACAGATACAACCCATACCGATGCTGAGCGAATAGAACGACTGCCCCAAAGCACCCAAGAACACACCATTGTCCACCTTGGAGAAATCGGGTTTCAGCAAGAACTCAACGCCCTTTCCGGCATTAGGCAACAGGCAGGCAGCCACCACGATGATGAGCAGAAGGATGAACAATACGGGCATCATGATCTTTGACGCCTTCTCAATACCTCCACGAACACCATGGATAATCACAAAATGGCAAATCAGAAAGATGACTACCGTCCACATGACAGGACGTACAGGATCGGCAGAGAACTCCTTGAAGTACTCTGCCACAAAGGTTGGGTCGCCATGCAGCTCGCCCATGATACTGGCATACACATACTGTAGGCACCAGCCCGACACAACGGCATAATAGCCCGTAATAAGGAAACCGGTAAGCACCTCCAAGTAGCCCACCCACTTCCATGCCTTTCCTTTCGACAGCTTGGTATAGGCACGGGCTGTATTCGAAGCACCATGACGGCCTATGATAAACTCGGAAATCATACAGGGAATGCCCAAAAGGAGCACACAACCTATATAAACCAAGATGAAGGCAGCACCACCTTCCTGGCCTGCCATATAAGGGAAGCGCCATACATTGCCTAAACCTACAGCACCACCTGCAGTAGCAAGAATCAATCCTATCTTGCTACCAAAACTACCTCTATCTAATTCTGTCATTTTTATCCTTTCTCTATAATACGACTGCAAAATTATAAAATATTTTGCATATAAACGTATAAATTGAAAGTAAAAATGCAAATTGACTGCAAAAAAGCAACTTGACACTAATAGAGCAAGGTTACTTAATCAGTAAAAAACTATTCTTCCGGCAGACTGTCACGCCACTTGCAGAAGGGATTGACAAGCAAATGAGAATTGTAAAAACGTTTGTCGCCCGTCACCTCACGACCTATGAAGTCGGGCTTCTCGTAGGCCTCATCCTCACTGCCCAGTTCCACCTCTGCCATGACCAGTCCCTGGTTGTCGCCATAGAACTCGTCGACCTCAAAGACATGATTGCCACTCTTTACCAGATAGCGGCGCTTGTCGATGACGCCACCCTGGCACAACTGCAGCAGATGCTGTGCCTCGTCGAGCGTAATTTCTTTTTCAAACTCATAACGCGTCATGCCACCATTCACCGACTTACCCTTGATGGTAAGGTAAGCCTTGTCGTCGCGTGTGCGCACTCTCACCGTAGCTCCCTGCGCAGGGATATAGCCTTGCTGAATATGACTATCAGAAAAGGCGGCGCTCTTGTATGCGTCGCCTTTCTTGACAAGGAACTTTCTCTCTATTTCCAGTCCACTCATTTTTTATTTCTGTTATATCAGGATATGATACGTTACACGATAGTAGCCGAATAGATGGCAAAACAAATGGCCAATGCTATCAGCACGAAAAATATCCACTTGATGATTCTCTCACCCTTTTCAGCCTGCTTCTTCTCGTAAGTAGCATGCTTTGACTTTCTTAATTCTTTATTACTACTCATAGTCGTTCTATATTATTAGGTTATTACTATTCTTCATTCTCAGAGGGAAACTCCATCAGGTAAGCCTTGATGAATCCGTCTATCTTGCCATCCATCACGCCATCGACATCGGATGTCTGATAGTTGGTGCGATGGTCTTTGACACGACGGTCATCGAACACATAACTGCGAATCTGGCTTCCCCACTCTATCTTCTTCTTGCCTGCCTCTATCTTCGCCTTCGCCTCAAGGCGCTTCTTCATGGCGCGGTCGTAGAGTTGACTTTTCAAGAGAAGCAATGCCTTGGCACGGTTCTTAGGCTGGTCGCGCGTCTCGGTATTCTCGATGAGGATTTCTTCTTCCTCGCCTGTGTCGGGATCAGTATACCAATAACGCAGACGCACACCCGACTCCACCTTGTTGACATTCTGACCTCCGGCACCACTGGAGCGGAAGGTATCCCATGACAACTTGGCTGGGTCTACATATACCTCAATAGTCTCGTCGACCAACGGCGTAACGAAGACACTTGCGAAACTGGTCATACGCTTGCCCTGAGCATTGAAAGGCGACACACGCACCAGACGATGCACACCATTCTCGCTCTTCAGATAACCATAGGCATACTCGTTGCCTTCTATCGTCATGGTAACACTCTTGATACCTGCCTCATCGCCTTCCTGCATATCGGTAATGGTCACTTTGTAGCCATGAGCCTCAGCCCAGCGCATATACATACGCATCAGCATGGAAGCCCAATCCTGGCTCTCGGTACCACCGGCACCTGAGTTGATCTTCAGCACACAGTCCATCGGGTCTTCCTTCTGGCGCAGCATGTTCTTCAACTCCAAGTCCTCTATGGCCTTGATGGCCTTATCGTAGTCGGCATCTACCTCTTCCTCGGTCACCATTTCGTCTTTGTAGAAGTCGAAAGCCAACTGCAGTTCGTCTGCATACTGGCGCACGGTCTTGTAGCCGTCTATCCACTTCTGTATACCCTTCACTTTCTTCATCTGTTCCTGGGCATACTTTGGGTCCTCCCAGAAATCGGGAGCCTGTGTGCGGAGTTGTTCTTCCTCGAACTCCACCTGTTTCTGGTCTATATTGAGATAGCGATGCAGGGCGTCAGCGCGCTCCATCACATCCTTCAATTGGTCAGCTGTTATCATTAATTTATTATAAATTATTGAAGTTATAGCAGTCAAATCCGTTACCGCTTCTTTCTTCAGTCTCAAAGGAGTTTTTAGCCAATAGCCTTATGCTGCATATTACTCCTCATACATTTTGTCAATCTCTGCCTGATAGTTCTTATTGATAATAGGACGGCGGATCTTCAGCGTATTGGTCAACTCGCCCGACTCCATAGAGAAGTGATGAGGCAAGAGTGTGATACGCTTGATCTGCTCGTAATAGGCCAACTGTTGTTGCAAGGTATTGATGCGCTCCTGCAGCATCTTCTTCACCTGTTCGTTGGCACAAAGATCCTCACGACTGCTAAAGGCGATATGATGCTCGCGTGCCCAGTCCTCAACAAGTCGAAACTCCGGTACGATGAGTGCAGACACAAACTTGCGCTGGTCAGCAATGACAGCCACCTGGTCGATAAACTTGTCAACAAGCAACAGCGACTCCACCTGCTGGGGAGCGATATACTTGCCATTAGATGTCTTGAACAAATCCTTGATGCGCTCGGTGAGGAACAGCTCTCCATCCTTCATATATCCGGCATCGCCAGTATGGAAGAAACCTTCCTCATCGAACACCTTGGCATTGGTGGTGTCGCGATGATAATACCCCTTTGTAATGGTTGGACCCTTGAGCAATATCTCGTTGTCCTCGCCTATCTTGATCTGGATGCTGGAGATAGGGCGACCAACAGAACCGATGGTAAACTTCTTGTCGAGATGCACGCACGATACCGTGGCAAGACTCTCGGTCAAGCCATAGCCTACGACCATGCCGATACCGACAGAGAGAATAAATTCCTCGACTTCCGGACTCACATAGGCACCTGCTGTGGGGAATATATTAGGATGTTCCAAGCCCAACTGCTTACGCACCATACTCAGGATGGTCTTGTTGATAATCTTATATTCCAACTCGAGTGTCAAAGGAGGACGCTTGCCATTGGCAATATACTCTATATTGCGCTTGCGACCTACGGCAAGAGCATGATAGAAAAGTTTCTTCTGTACAGAACCAGCCTCATCCATCTTGGCCTTTACGGCTATATACACCTTCTCCCAAAAGCGGGGCACGCTGCACATACAGGTAGGATGTACCTGGCGCATACTCTCCTGAATCTCGTGCGGATAAGTGTTGATAAACAACTGTGCTCCCTCGCTCAAACAGAGGTAAGCCCATCCACGCTCAAAGATATGGGTAAATGGCAGGAAATTGATGACACGGTCTTTCTCGGAAACAGGCACTACCTCGTCGTTGGCTCTCAGGGCAGCATCATACTGTCCATAGGTCAGCATGACTCCCTTGCTGTCACCGGTAGTACCACTGGTATAAAGGATGTTAGCCATATCATCCATGCTTGCCGACTGATACAAAGCCTCCACCTCCGTCTGTCGAGGCAGGTTCTCGCCCAACTTGATGAAATCCTTGAAGTAAAGGGCAGCCGGGTCGTGAGTACTGATGCGCACGCTGGAGTCGAAGATGATGATACGCTCCAACGAAGGACAGAGAGCAAAGACACGATGTGCCTTGTCGTACTGATCCTGCTCGCCTACAAAGAGGAAGTGCACCTGTCCGTCGTTAATCATATATTGTATCTGCTGCTCGCTGCTGGTAGCATAAAAGGGAATCGAGCACACCTTGATGCCATAAGCACCAAAGTCGGTATAGAGATAATGCACGCAATTCTGGGAGAAAACAGCAATCTTGTCATGCGGCTTTGCACCGATGTTCAGCAAAGCATTGCTCACTTGTTTCACTCTCAGCGAAAACTGATTCCATGACACAGACTGCCACTTGTCGCTGCCAAACTTCTTGAACGTAAGTGCAGTTTTATCGCCATATTTATTGGCCAAATCGTGAATCAGTACCGAAAGATGACTTTTGACTTGCATAAGCATAATGTTTAATTATTGGATGCAAAGATAATAGAAAACATTAAGAAAACAAAATAAATCGGAATTTTATTTTGTCCTTATCCCGTTTTAGCTTAACTTTGCATCACAAATAAGACTAAGAGAGACAGATATGATGACAGAAGAGGAATATGTAAGAGACGCCATCGGGTTGCTCAGCCAGCTGATTGCTACCCCTTCGACAAGTCGCAATGAGAAGGATGCCGCCGACATCATGGAGAAAGCCCTTCGCAACTATGGTTTCACGCCACATCGTGAAGCCAACAATGTATGGGTGATTGACCCACACTTCGACGAACAGAAGCCCACTTTGCTACTCAATGCCCATATAGACACCGTGAAGCCTGTCGATTCATGGAGGCGCGATCCCTTTGCTCCTACAATAGAGGGCGACACGCTTTATGGTCTGGGCAGCAACGACTGTGGAGGCGGTCTGTGCTCACTACTGCAGACATTCCGGATGCTGACAGAGAAAACACAGAACTACAACCTTATCTATTTAGCATCGGCAGAAGAGGAAGTGTCTGGCAAAGACGGCATCAGCCGAGCCTTACCTCTCTTGCCAAAAATCAACCTGGCTATTGTGGGTGAGCCTACGGGCATGCAGCCTGCCGTGGCAGAGAAGGGACTGATGGTATTAGACGTGATAGCGCACGGAAAAAGCGGACATGCAGCCCGAAACGAAGGCGTGAATGCCATCTACGAGGCATTAGACGACATGCGCTGGATTCGTGATTACAAGTTTGAGAAGGTGAGTCCTTTCTTAGGTCCTACCAAGATGACACTTACCGTAGTCAACGCAGGAACCCAGCACAATGTGATTCCCGACAAGTGTACGATGCTGGTAGATATCCGCACCAATGAATTTTATGACAATGAGGAAGTCTATCACTTTATCTGCCAGCACGTGAAGAGCGAAGTAAAGGCTCATAGTTTCCGTCTAAAATCATCCCGTATTGATCCTGAGCATCCTCTTATTAAGAAATGTGTAGCCATGGGAATGAAGCCTTTCGGTAGTCCTACCCTTAGCGACCAGGCTCTGATGCCATTTCCTTCCTTCAAGTTGGGACCGGGCGAATCTTCCCGCTCCCATTCCGCAGATGAGTTTATCAGAATCAGCGAAATAGCTGATGCTATTGCTAAATACAAAGAGCTCTTAGATGGCGCTGCCATCTAAGAGCTCTACTCTATTCATCTATTATACCTTAATATATATGACATTACAAGGTCTTACCGATATAAGCGAAAGGAACGGTGATATTGTCGGCATCTTCCTTCTCGTTTGTTGTAGAAGGATCTCTTGAATAAGACTGATCGGCATTGTCGCTCATACTTGTATCGTAAGGCAGACAGTCCATACCACTTGTACCAAAGGTAGCTACTAACATCACACCCAATCCCTTGCTTGCCACATCGGCAGCTGTAACACCAAGCTTAGCTAAAGGAATCGAGATTTCGTAATGGAAATCGTATTGGGAAGACTTGTGTCCTAAGGTATTGAAATCTACATAAGTAGATGTACCCTTTGTCATATCACCAATAAGACGATTTTGTGACTCACCATAGCATTCTTTAATACCATTTATCTTCTTGCTGAGAATACCCATACCATACTTCACAACAACACCTGTCTCTTTATAGGCAACCTCTTCCAAAGCATTCAGTCCTGCGCTGCTTCCACCATAAATGAATGGACCATTGGTGTTATTGGTTGAGAATACCACTACCTTGTTGACTGGGCTTTCGCAAGTAATGCCACTATCCCATAGAGTTCCACCTGCTGTAGTCTTACAATGATTGCCTATTCTTGTAGAGGCATTATTGGTGTTGATGCCGATAAAGAATGGCATATTGTAATTTTTGAACAGCAGACCATTACTGAGTGGAAAATCAGCTTCTGGAGCTACCACATCTTGAACGTTGGTCATCTCCCACATCAGATAGAGGTTATTATCGTCATAGCAACCATAAAGTGCATAGAGATCGACAGGATTCTCGTGCATGGCAGCATCCATATATACACGTGGGTCGTCATTGGCAGCACCCTGTGCTATAATCATACTCTCATCCCAATCGCTGATATCACCATCTACAGTAATGGTTTTCTTAACACCTGCACCATTTGGATTGGTCTGATACTGAGCATCCAGATTCTGTGGATCAGGGGTAGGTGTTGGAGTTGGCTCAGGCTCTGGTTCTGGAGTTGGCTCAGGCTCTGGTTCTGGAGTTGGAGTTGGATTTGACTCTGGGTTTGGGTTTGGAGTTGGTGTCACTACAGCACCTTCGTTTACTACCTTTTCAGCAGAAGCATTTGCGCCATTGATAGCAGTACCAGGAGTACCATCGTTGATGAAGAACTTAGCCTTGAGGTATGCTGTAGGAATCGTTGCCTTATACCAGCCCGTCTTACCATTGTGAGAAGCAGAAGCATCGTAAGTCATCTTGACTCCAGGCCATGCTGTAGAAGAGGTAGTACCATTATAGAAGTAGCAATACACATTCTCCCAGTTGGAAGCGTTATCGAAGTAAACATACTCTGGATCGGCTATCACCTCGTCATGAACCTTGGTAATGGTTGTACTATATGTTCCGTCAACATAGTAGCCGTGGTTAACAAACTCCTGATCAATTTGTGACAATTTTTTGCCATTACCATCCAAGAAGATGATATGAGTTGGAATCTTTGTTAAAGGACCATCATAAGTCCATTTGAAGACATTTTTGCCTGAAACGCTCTTGCCTACAAGAGGCAACATGGTCTTGATGGCATCATTCCATTTACCAGCATACTCTGGTACAGGATTTGCCGTATTATCAAATACATATACGGCTGCTGCCGCATTAGTTGTCTCCAAGAAGCAGGAGATTTCATCCGCCTTATCGAGTTCTGGAACATAAGCCTTCACTTTCTTGTAAGTTACCGAACCTGTTTCTGTCTTGCCTTCCTTATCGGTTGCACCCCAAGTGATAGTGACATCCTTACCATAGGCTACATCAGCGCCTACAGTAAACTGCTTGGCAGCAGTAAAGTTCTGCTTCTCACCGCCATTCACCTGAATCCAGGCAGAAGTAGCATTCAAGGGAGTTGCTGTCACGGTGAGCGTCTCATCAGAGAAGGCTGTACCATCAGCTGGATTGAAAACAACCTCAGGAGGCAGCACAATAGAACCAGCATTATAGATGACAGCAATACCTGACTCGCCAACATGACCAGAGATTGTAGAAGCATTGACGGTGAAAACGCCACCGCCTACCATATCCTTATAAGTACCAGACATGAGCCACTTGCCGTCGCCAGCACCATTGGCTACAGTCACGTCACGGTCAGAACCACTTCCCAATACGATAATAGCGCCACTCTTACGAACCTGAGCACAAACGCCATTACCTTTTACATAATAGTTTGGCTCGCCGGCACAAACGTTGTGCATGTAGTTTACCTGAGCTACTTCAGCATCTTTGAAGTGAACACTTCCCTTATCACCAAATTTGATAGCTCCCTTATCCTTCTGGAAAGGACGAGAGAAATAAAGAGCGGTAGCTCCATTGTTTCCTGCTACAACTGCATAAGCACGGTCGATAACATTCTGGCTTTTATTCTTTGACTCACCACCATCGTTGGCATAAGTATCATGGCTTTCACCCCAATAAACCAACTTTTCTGTCTTTGCATTTCTCTGATTGAAATTGCCAACAGACTCGTTGATAGAACCACCGGCAAAAGAATTGGCAAATCCGTTACCATAACCATTATCAGTAATACTCATGTATGTCTGATACTCTGGGAAAAGGACATTATCATTACCACCAGTATTGTCAAGGATCTCACCATAGTTGTACATCTCCTGATCCACCACATTCTTCATAAAAGAATCGCCTTCAGAAGGCAAACCGATGTGCTTGATAGCATCCCAACGTACACCATCCACGCCACAGGCCTTCAAATCCTGGATGTATTGTTTGATGATGGCTTGCACAGTAGGATTGTTGGTATCAAGATCTTTCATACCAATCTCGCCATGTGTCACGTCATTGCGGTTATGCCAATCGATACCATGACCGAGTTGATGGTAAAGACTTAGATCCAACAGGCGTTCAGCCACGTTACCATAGTCGGTATGATTAGCTACCACATCCACAATTACCTTGACACCATACTCATGAGCCTTAGCACAGAGAGCCTTCAGGTCAGCTTCAGTACCAAGACCATTACCTATCTTAAAGTCGTATGGACGATAAACATCATACCAGACGGATCCTTTACCTGCTCTTTCGTGAACAGGAGAAGTCTGAACGGCAGTAAAGCCTGCCTTGGCGATATTATGAATTTCTTCCTGGATATCTGCCAACGTCCAGTCGAAACAATGAAGGATGACACCATCCTGAATATTGTCTTTAAGACCGTATTTGTTGTCTGCAAAGATGTTGGATGCCATGCTGAACAGCATCACCAACATCAGAAGACCATAATTGATTGTCTTTTTCATAATCTGCTATTATTTTCTGATGATTACTTTCTTACCATTGTGAATATAGAGACCTGGCTGAGCAGGCTTGCCGATACGCATACCTGTCAAGGTGTACCAAGCATTGTCCTCTGTCTTCTGCACCTCCTGAAGAACGGTGTTTTCGATAGACGAAGCCTGTCCATTTACGTAAACCGTCTCGCCTGTGAGAACAGAGCCATTCTGTCCGTTGTTGATTACGAAATAGCCTGTGACAAAAGCAGCAGGGACTTCTACTGTATAATAGCCCTTCTTGCCATTGTACTCAGTCTCGTTGTCAAGACTCATCTTCAATCCAGGCCATTCCTGAGCCGCCTTTGTACCGTCGTAGATATAGCAATATACATCTGCGAGGTTGGCTGTGGAATTATCGAAGAAGACCATTACCTTTCCAGCAGGACCAGATGTAATCGTCTTTTCATATTTACCTTCTACATAGTAGCCGTGGTTAACGTATTCCTGATCACCGCCATTCAGTTTCTGCTCACCATCATGAGTAAAAATCACACCAGTAGGAATTTCAGTACTAGCTGTATATGTCCATTTAAAGACATTCTTGCCACCTTTAGTTCCCACCAAAGTCATGGCATCTCCAGGCCAACCTGCAGTGGTAAACCGTTCCACCTTGTCATTCCAGGCCCAAATCTTGGCATTATCATAACTTGTCTCCAAGAACACGGAGATCTCATTTTCTGTAACTATTGGCGTATAATCATCGGCGGTAACAGCAGCGAGAGCATTTCCCGGAGCCATCATCATGCCGAAAAGCATTGCCAAAGTACAAAGCATCGTAGAAAATTTTTGCATAAAATAATATGTTAAGTTGATAAGTTATTAGTTCAAACGTTGGCAAAAATAGAAATAAGTTTTGATAGACCACTTAGTTTATCAGGAAAAAAATGCTTATTCCATGAGCAATCGTTTGCACGGTTTCAAGGAAATCCACCATATTATTGATGCAATACAAAAAAAGAGGTAGTGCTCACTTGGGCAAGTAAGTACTACCTCTCCTTCAAAGAATATTTTAATCTAACTTTCGCATGTACGGAAGTTAGAGAAGTTTACATTAACGGGCAAGCCATGCCTCGGGATTGAGTTTGGCTGTTTCCTTGCGCAACTGGAACTGCAGGATATTGTCGGCACCCACGGCACCTAAAGCCTGACGGGTACTTACCTTCTGGCCCTTGTGAACACTCACCGACTTGAGGTTACAATATACAGAGATATAGGCACCATGGCGAACAAGGACATTCCACATGCCTCCATAACCAAAGACAGCACTTACCTCACCATCGTAGATGCTACGAGCCACGCAACCGGGTTTGCCCAAAAGGTTGATACCCTTATTGTCGAGGGTAACGCCGGAAAGACCCTGTACATTGTATTGTCCGAAATGACTCACTATCTTGTAAGTTCCTGTGATAGGCATAGGAAGGCGACCACGGTTGGCCTCAAAACCTCCACTCAGCATACGGTCTACCGTACTGAGAGTTGCAGCATCATTGGCTTCCCGGCGGGCGCTTGCCAACTCTTTGCGGTTGCGTGCCTCATCAGTTTTTGCCTTCAACTCTGCAGCTCGTCTGTCGGCCTCAGCCTCACGAGCAGCCTGTTCAGCTCTGGCCTGTCGGTTGGCTTGTTCTGCAGCCTCACGGGCAGCCTTCTCTGCACGGGCACGTGCCTTATCCTGAGCTCTGGCCTTAGCGCTGTTTTCGGCTTGCAGACGAGCTTCCTCCTGGGCCTTACGAGCCAACTCCTGAGCCTTACGATTCTCTTCTGCAGCACGCTGACGAGCCAACTCGGCCTCACGTTCCTTGCGCCGTGCCTCCTCTATACGGCGGGCATTCTCACGCGCCTCTGCCTCGGCCTGTGCCTTTCGACGAGCCAGTTCCTCACGCCTACGCTGCGCTGCCGCCTGAGCTTCAGCCTTACGCTTAGCCTCAGCTGCCGCACGGGCACGCGCTTTCTCTACCTCAATGGCTATCAGACGGTCAATCTGCGCATTGATAGCAGCATCCTTCTTGCGCTGATCAGCAATAACAGCCTGAATGGTTTTCTGTTGCTTCTGCAATCCCTGCACCACTTGCTGTTGCTCGGTCTGCTTGCCTTCGAGCGCAGTTTTCTCTTGCTGACCTTTATATAAAAGGTTGTTCTTATGTCCCTTCACCACCTGCAGTTGCTTGTGCTTCTCGGTCACCTGCTTCTGCTTGGCCTTTACCGCCTCGCCCTGTGCCTTCTGATAGGCAGAATACTGACGTATGAACGACAGGCGGCGATACATCTGCGTAAGGTTCTTGGCGCTGAAGATAAACATGAGCTTGTCTTGCACGGAGTGATGACGGGTCATATAGCGCATAGAACGGATGTACTTGTTCTTTCGGTCCTGCAACTGCTGTTCAAGGGTTTTGAGCTGAGTATTGAGCAAGCCGATATTGCCATCGATGTGGTGGATATCCTGCTGTATACCATCTATGTTCTTCTGTCGCTGGTCGATTTCGCCATTAAGCACCATGAGGTCTTGCAGACGTTTCTTCACGTCGGCCTGATTGCGGCGGAGAGCTTTCTCCTGCTCCTTGATTTTCTTTTGTATGTTGGCACGCTGTCCCTGCAATCCTCGAATGGAAGCATTGCTATAGGCGGCTTTCTTCTCTGCCCGTGTGGGAGCCTTGGATTGGCGCCTTTTCACAGGTTTCTTATGTGGGGTTTTCTTTTGGGTTCTTACCGTTCTTGCCGTTGTGGCAGTCTTCTTTCTTTGTGCAGTCTTCTGCGCATAAGGAGTCAAGACAAACGACAAGGCCAGAATAATCAATAATATACGTTTCATTTACAGACTCATTATTTTATTCAGCACGTCTTCTGCCGATACTTGCTTGTACTTGCTCGAAACTTCGGAACGCGACTCCCAGTTGCTGTCGGTCTTCACCTCGTTCATCTTGATAACGAGATTGACCTCCTTCTTCTGACGGGTTGCATTAGTGACAAGAGTCATATCCAACAAGGCTGGGAACATCTTGACACCTACGGCGCGGAAGTTGTCATAACGAATATGCACTCCCGATGTGCCATGCTGCGAACTGACATACTCCACGTCAGCTTTGTCTATACGACCTGTGGCACGCTGAGAAGTCCAGGCATACGTCATGTTGCCATTCTTCAAGGTGACTGGCACTTCGTTTCCCTCTACAGCCAAATCGGCATCAAACTTCTTCAGATCAGACTCCTTCACCTGCTTGGATCCAGGCAAGAGAAGCTGATTCCAGAACAGCGCCTGCAACGAATAGAAGTTGATGCCCTGCTTCTGCAGGAAGTCTACATGATTATAGTCGGCCTTGATATACTGTTTGTGATAACGGTCGATGATGAGCACATAATCGGGGGTAAACTCCAGACGGCCAATCTCAAAGCCCAGGATGGGAGCATACAACTGTAGACGTATCACATCGTCCTTACGCATTCGAAGCGCACCATCTACCGAAATTTTCTTCTCTCCCATGCGGATGGTGAAGTTTATGCTGCCCGTAATGTTCTTGGCGTACACCTGATTGTCGGACACCTTCTGTACAAAAGCCAGTTTCTGCATGCGTTCGGTCTCTACACTTTTCACCTCCTGATGTGGCAAGTTCTTGTTGCTCACGCCATCAGAGATAATTTGTTTCTTGGTGCCACACGATGCCAGCAACATCAAGGGCAGACAGAATGCTGCCTGTTTCATTATTTTGTTTTTTTCCATTTTCGCTTATATTTAATGATTTCACTTTCTGTCATATATTTCCTGCACTCGATTTTCACCTTCAGAGCATCAGGGTCCTGGCTGCCTTTCTGTGCCTGCTTCCAGTAGGCCACAGCCTGGTCGGTAAGTCCGTTCATGGCATAAATGTCGCCTGCATGCTCAATAACGGTACTGTTGTCGGCCGTTGAATCACTATACGCCAAGGTTTGGTCGATATAGGTTTTGGCCTCGGCATAACGTTCCTCCATAAAGAGAATCCACGCATAAGTATCAAGATAGGTGGAGTTCTTGGGCTCTGCCTTGATGGTCTTGTAGCTCATCAACTCTGCCTTCTGCAGGTTCTTGCCCGTCTGACTGATGTAGTAAGCATAATTGTTGAGTCCTGGAACATTGTCGGGTTTCCAATGCAGACAGGAATCGTAAGCGGCAAAAGCTTCTGCCTGACGGTTCTTGCCATGAAGGATGTCGCCCATGATCATATAAAGGTCGGACACCAAATCGGGAGAGCTCTTGCTGTTGATCTGTCCCACTCCGCGGCGGAACTCTTCGAGCGTAGCATCTTCCTCATGCTTCATATAGTGCGCCATACCGCCAAAGTAATAGAATACCATCTCTTCCGGATTGTAGTCATGGGCAGCATTAGACAGGCGGATAACCTCGTCGTAGTCTTTCTTTTCCCATAGATTCTGAATGAGTTGGATGCGCGACTCACTACGGTCGGGAGCTATCTCAAGCACCTTGCGGTAAGCGGCATTGACCGTATCCATCGGCATTTTCTTAATATTCATATAGGCAGCACGGAACTCAGCGATGTCTGCCGAGGGCTTGGGCTGAGACAGCATTCTGTCGAAAAGAGCGATGACTTGGGTTGAATCGGCACCATGGCTCTCGTTATCCTGTATGAACGAGCGAATCATCATCAACTTGGTATCCAGGTCGGTCTTCTTGCCCAACAGAATGCGGTCGAGCATGGCGTGAGCCTGTTCTTTCTGGTCGGTGGCATTATAATAGTCGTAGAGCGACATCTGGGCATACGAGTTGTCAGGCTCTTCTTCGAGCACATGGGTAAACAACTTGTAGGCCTCTTTCCGGCGCTGGTGTTCCATAAGCCAGTTGCCCAACATGGTTTTATAAATCATATCAAGCGGATGCGCCTCGGTCAGCGACTTGAGTTCCTTGTAGGCTGACTTGGAATCGTTCATCAACTCGTAGATGTGCATCTTCTCAAGCGTGAACTTCTCGTTCTCGCCCTCTTCTGTCTCCAAGCGGTTGAGGGTTTTCAGCATCTGTGGATATTCTTTCTGCTGCTGATAAAGGCGCAACAGCATATAGAGCGCATCGGTATTATCGTGATTCTGAGCGAAGATGCCTTCATAAGCTTCGATAGCCTTGTCGTACTGCTGGTTGGCAACATAATACTGTGCCATCCGCTCGCGAAAGGTAAGATTGGATGGAGCCAAGGTGATGGCACGCGCCAGACAGTATTGAGCCAAGGAGTCTCGCTTCATCTGCTGGTAGTACATCGACTGATAGAAATACACCTCAGCAGCACGTGGATTGATCTTGCGGGCATGCTCAAAAAGCTCGAATGCATCTCCGTAACGACCCAAAGCCTGAAGACGGGCCGCCTCCTGAAAGAAGTAGTCGTAACGCTTGCGGTCATTGCCCGTCAAACCATCGGCAGCCTGCACGGGCATAGGTGTCAGGAATGCCATAAAGCTTATGAAGCCCAAGAATACTTGTCTCAAAATATTGATTCTATTCACAACAAATTAATTGAATGTATCTATATTTATTTTACACCTGTATGACCATAGCCACCAGCACCTCTCTCGGTTTCATCGAGCGTCTCTACTTCGATGAATTCAGCATTTTCGTGCTTGGCAATCACCATTTGGGCAATACGCTCACCATCATTAATGACAAAGTCGGTCTGCGAGAAGTTGATGAGCAGAACCATGATCTCGCCTCGATAATCGGCATCAATCGTGCCTGGGGTATTAAGAACAGTAATGCCATGTTTCAATGCCAACCCACTGCGAGGACGTATCTGTGCCTCGAAGCCTGCTGGCAAAGCCATGAAAAGACCTGTAGGTACAAGCCGGCGTTCCATGGGGTGAAGCACGATAGATTCGTCGATATTGGCACGCAGGTCCATACCTGCGCTCTGAGGCGTGGCATAAGCTGGCAACGGCTGATGCCCACGGTTGATAATTTGTACTTTCATCATGTTCATTCTTTTAAGATGCAAAAATAATGTTTTTCGGGCACATTTAGGCATTTTCATGACGAAAATGATAGATTTTATAAAAAATAAATGCTT
>ERZ1034723.151-NODE-151-length-40189-cov-5.908930_pt1 | contig 40189 bp, 68 predicted proteins | sample MGYA00520637_ERZ1034723 | MGnify/ENA primary metagenome ERZ1034723 (study PRJEB33766, sample SAMN09781719) | gut metagenome | biome: gut microbiome | host: Homo sapiens | place: Madagascar | study: EMG produced TPA metagenomics assembly of the PRJNA485056 data set... | reverse complement strand
GAGTATTATCATGGAAAATTATTCTTTAGCTGACATCAGCGCAGTTACCGGCAAGGATACAAACGTACTCGGTGGCGGCGGCTCCGGATTGTGGATCTTCGCTTTACTGATTCTTCTGCTCATCGGTGGCGGCGGGTTTGGTTTCGGCGGGGCAAAAGGCTCTCCGGTCACAGAGGCAGGGCTTTGCAATGCTATGAACTTCAACAACCTTGACAACACAGTCGGTAGATTGGGTGACAGCTTGCAGGCTGATTACATGGGTATTCAGAACGGACTTTCCAATCTTGGATACGAAACGCTTCGTAACTTCGGCACGACACAAAGTCAGATTTCGCAGTGTTGCTGCGAGACGCAGAGAGCGATTGACGGCGTAAACTACAATGGTGCAATCAATACCGCGGCAATCAATGCAAACACGACAGAACAGACACAGAAAATCTTAGATGCCATCACTGGAAACAGAATTGCTGATATGCAGAACCAAATCAATCAGCTTCAGCTTCAAACTGCATTATGCGGCATTCCGAAAACGAATCCGTATGGTTATTACATGGCGCCGATCGCCTATGGGTGCAATGGAATGACCGGGACGACTTTAGTATAACGATAGGTTAAAGAATCGGCGGGGTTTCCCCGCCGTTGTCTTGGAAAGGAATGAAAATGTTAAAAGCAAACATCACAACTGCGACAGCAGTAACAGCCGGAACGGATATTCCGCTGAATCTCATATTCAATACGAATTGCAACACAGAAATGACGAATAACCGCATCAACCTAAACAAATGCGGCGCGTATGATATTGACGCGATGTTTAATATTACTGGTGTAGCTGCCGGAAACATTACTTTGCAGATGTATAACAACGGCGTTGCTATTCCAGGTGCTGCGGCAGGGGCGACATCGGCAGCGGCAACGGACCTTATCACGCTAAACGTTACGGATATTGTGCGGGCTGTAAGAAACAACATCGGAACAGAGGTTGCATTGTCGTTCAGACTGTCTGCATCAGCCACAGTCAATAACGCAATCGTGACGGTAGAAAGGATTCAGTAATGGAATACATGGAATTGATTAGTCTTATTTCGCGCAAGGAAGAGCCGAAATGGGATAGGGTTCACCATGCAATCAATAACGGAATGGAACGCTTGAAAAGATATGACCCTGCGTGCTATGAAAGTATCATGGACGAGATTGGCGCAGTTGCATACCATATTTGCGATCAAAAGAGATCGTCAGAAACATGCGTCCGTATGGCGAAAAATGGTCGATGGAAACAATCGCTTCATTTGTAAGCGCAAAAAGAAGCGATTTTGATTGCGTTTCATGGTACATGGTGATGAATATGTGCTACAACGATTATCACGACACAGCGGCTATGGTGGGTATGTCTGAAGACACAGAATTCTATTACAGCATGTCGGATAACTTCATCAATGACGTTGATGGAAAGAAGTACAAAGTAGCAAAGTATTTTCTTGACGCATAAACGAATCTGCTATATAATGGATATATAAAACACGTGCTTTTCACGTATACACACAATTCACAGAAAAAGCCACCGCTTGCCGGTGGTTTTTCTGTTTTATAAAAAATGCTAAGCAAAAAGTGTCACACCGAGTGTCACACCAAATACCACTAAACAGCACCTTTTTTGCCTTAAAATTTGAAATTATTTACAAAAATAAGACAAGAAAAAACCCTTGGAAACATTGAGATTCCAAGGGTTTTGTTGTGGTGGACGATGAGGGGATCGAACCCTTGACCTCTGCGTTGCGAACGCGGTAAGAAATGGCTATTTTTCAACTGTTGTACTCTATAGTGTCACTCCAAGTGTCACACACTCATTTTTTTTGCTGCATCCACAATAGCAGAGTTGTCCGTATGTGTATATATGTTTGCTGTCAACCTAATGTCCGAATGTCCCATCAAGTATTGCGCAACTCTTATATCCACTCCTTTTTTGCATAGGTTTGAGCAATAGGTATGACGCAAGCAGTATGGAACAAAATCATCCGCCAAAGGGTGAGGTTGAATAAGTTCGTTCCGAAAAACCTTGCACCCCATTGAGATGTTCATTTCGCGCCGTAGAGCATTTAGCGCACATTTAAGGCTTGATTTTGTATACTTGTTACCTCTTGTGTCAGTCGCAACGTAATTGAATTTAGGCGTGTTTTTTATTCGATGGTATAAAACATCCGGAAGAGGGACCTTCCTGTCGGCATTTCCGCTTTTTGTTCCCCTTATATGCAATACGTTGTACTTCTCTCCGTTTTCTGTAATCGCCACAATATCTTTTCCCATAATGTTGATTGCTTCGGACGTTCTGCAGCTACAATAATACATTAACATGAATACCAAAAACCTGTCGCTTTCCTCGCACACTTTGAGAAAATGGTATTCTTCATTTTCTGTAAGCGCACGACGGTTCTTTTTTGTTCCTTTTGGTTTCTGCAAATCTAGCGTTGGATCGTCAGCAATCAGTTTATTTGTTTTTGCTTTTGAAAAAATAAACCTAAGCATTTGATAAATATCGGATATGTAGGCTTTCGAGTAACCTTGCAAAGAATTCATCACATTTTGCACGTCAAAAGGTTTTATTGATTTTAGTGTTCTGCTTCCAATTTTCGTAAAAATGACAGAATTCATTTTTTCCAAATAGGTTTTTCTTGTAGCATCAGCTTGGTTGGTCTTGTATGTTTCCACGCACTTCAATGCCCAATCTTTTACCGAAGTATTCCCCGATATGACAACACTGCCTTCCTCCAAATCCCGCAGTTTATTCGCCATCTTCATAATGGCTTCTTTTTCAGTTTTTCCTCTGACAGTGTACCGTTTACCCTCAAAGGTAAAAGTTTTTCTTATGTATTCCATATCACCAACACCTTGAACAAGCTGTATATCCTTGCGCTCGTGCGTTTGACTTGCTCATAGAATAGCAACTTTTCCTTAAATACTGGCAACCATATCGGTGATATTTTGAACCTGTTCTTGTGACGTACACTGTTTGACTAACGGGCTTTGATACAGTTTTGGTTGATTTTTTTACAATTCTTTTGCTTGTGATTATACCGGATCTCCACAAACTAGGCTTTCCGCCTAGCACAGTCCCATTCTCTTCATCAAAATATAAGGCTTGAACCTTGTAATAGTATCGTTTATTCTTTTTAATGTTTTTATCAAACGTTAGTACGCTTTCATTTTCAAAATATTTTAACTCGTATGGTCCGTTTTTTGAGGTTGACCTATATATGTAATATACATTTGCTCCTTCGATCTCGTCCCAAAGAAGCCATATACAGTCTTGATCTTCGTCCGTAAATGTAGTAAGTTCCGGTCTGCCCAAATCATTAACAGGGAAATGCTTATCAGTCCATACAATTTTTGCAGATTTAGAATCACTTGGATCACTAAAACTTGTGGTGCTCACCCCTTGGACTTGGTAATAATACCTTTTTCCATATTCTACGTTTGAATCAAAATAGGAATTGCTAGTTGCTGTGTCTATAAATTCATAGTCATACTTGTTAGTTTCAGAACGATATACGTTGTATATTTCGGCGCCATAAATATTAGTCCATTCAATGTAAACGCAGTTTCCGTCCGATTCTATGTATGTTATGTTTGGTTTTGCCAGCCCATATCCATAAGCTGGAGTTGTCATTGATATCGTTATGAAAACAGATAAAATAAATGATAAAGCCTTTTTCATTATTCACACCTCCATACTAAATCAAATGTCTAATAGCTTCAATCTCTCCGATTGGCATGTTGCTGTCGAAGTCGTTATGAGCAATATGTGCGATCTCATGTCTGAAAGTCCGATATTGCACTTCTGCATTAAATGCGGTATTCAAGCAGATGGTGTAAAATGGTTCTCCGTTATCGTCGAATGTTTGGGTTACGAACCCCCTTATTGATAGCGGCAAAGGGTGATAGATAATATTAACTCTTTCTTCCATAGTTTCCTCCTATTATTTATCATTGAATCTTTTGATTAAATCATTTACATACTGCAAATCTTCATCAGATAGACTCCTAGAAGCTTCAAATAATGTTTTCATGCCCGGGTGTCTTGCTATTTCCTGTGCAATAGTTGCTATCTCTTGGTCAAAATAATAATCTTGTTTAGACACTCCATTATCTTCACCAGTTAATATATAATCGGTAGATACACCGAAGTATTCGGATAGCTTTAATAGACTTTCCGCAGATGGTGTTCTTGTCTTCCATTTGTTAGCATTCTTTTCTCCGATTCCTACGGCTATCTCCATTTCTTTAATAGCGACACCTTTTTTCTTGCACAATTCCTTGATTCTTTCGTAAATATTCATGGAAAAACCTTTCTTAAAAAAGTAGTACAGAATTACGAAAAATATATTGACGTTCGTACAAATGTATGGTAATATAAAAACATAGGTAGTAATAATGTACGAACGAATATTATTCCGTTTTCTATTATCTTGTGTGGTTACTTGAATAATAGAACAAATCACGTCGGATGTCAATATTTTTTTCGTAACTTCTTACTACAAATAATGCAGAGGTGAGAGATGGACGAAGTAAAAAAAAATTGTGAAAGGACAAGAAAATGGATGTCATACTGGGACGACCCGGAAATATCCGCATACGTAGAAGCATGCGAGAAATACGGATTCATTGATGGACTGCGCTTAGGGCTGTTCGCTGGAATCTATGTGGGTCTGCTGATTGGTGTGATTATAGCCGGTTTCGCTTTGAAAGCTATTTGAGATAAGACAGGACGCTGAAAACAGCAGAAACAAGGGTTGATACGGAAACGAGATAAGCAAGAAACAAATTTCTGCAATTTGCTTTGAACTCATAGTAAGAGCTGAAATCAAAAGCGGATATACGGAAATTCTCGTCCTTGCAAATAAATTCCCTTTTGTATAACTCTTTTAGACAAGCATTCAAAAGGGCAATTTCCTTTTTCGTATGTGAAACGCAACCGATTTCATCAGCAATCTGTTCGACTGTTAAAAACGGTTCACTTTCAAAGTGTTTATCAAGGGTTTTCATAATTTTATACTTACAAAATAATCGTTTCATTCGAATTGTTTACCTTTCGTACCTTGCACAACTTACAAACAATTTCATCGTGAATCAGTTTCTGCGCTTCCAAGCGAACGATGGGATTTCTGCGCTATTCCCAGCAGTGAGTTGCAAAATGTTGGCGTGTAATCACCAATCTAAATGGGTACGCTTCGACTTTAGCAGTTCGGTCTGCTTAGGCTTTCCAGCCTTAATGCAGTCGGGTGGCAAGTATCGGTATAACCGATGTTGTCACAAAGGCACACGAGAAATAAAAAGCTGTCCACACAGGGAAATCAGCCCCCTTTCTCGGGCATAACTGACAAGCTACTCTGCTTGCCGCCTCGATTGCATTATAACACAAAAATTTGCGTAAAGAAAGGAGGAAATATGCTTCACGACAATATCCGCTATTACATTAAAGAAGCCGGTCTTTCTATTTCGGAAACGGAACGCAGGGCAGGACTAGCAAGAGGGCACATTGACAAGTGGAAAGAAAGTTCCCCGTCAGTAACAAACATTAAGAAAGTAGCCGATGTCCTCGGCGTAACGGTGGACGAACTGATAAAAGAAAGAGATTAGAGATGGAAGAAAGCATGTTGAAAACAGCGCAAGAAGAACAAGAAGCTGCTCAAAAAGCATTTGAACGGCGAAGAGCGATAATCAGATATACGCTTTCGCTGTCAAGTCTTTCGGTATCAGTAACAGCGCTGATTATAGCACTACGCTTACAATAAGCGAAATTATGGAAACAATGTTTCATGTTATCACCTCAAAAGCATTATAGCAAAAAAATTACGAAAGGAGAAACGATGGTTTACAAAAACATAGAATTTTACGCAAAAAAACGTGGAATGTCTATAAGAGAAATCGAAAGACGTGCCGGTTTGGCTAGGGGTCATATAGAAAAATGGAAACGAACATTTAACCCGAGCCTCACTAGCCTGCAAAAGGTCGCTGACGTTTTAGGCGTAACAGTCAACACGCTACTGAAAGAGAGGAAATAATGGACAGACAAGAACTGATAAGACAAATGAAGATGTCTACAAAGACCTTGTTTATCACTCGGCAGGAGTTGGCAGAGGTCATGGGGTACAAAGACCCACACTGCGTAGACAAGTATCTGAATGATCTCGAGCAAGTCGGAAAGCGGTATTTCATACCGGACGTTGCATCGGTTCTGAAATCAAGGGCGACAGTATGAAAAAAAGGAGGTAAATAATGAAAGATAAATTAGCTGCGTATGCGAAAGATTATGCAAAGCTGTACGATGAATGCAACGGCTTATGTGGAATTGACAAGGACTTTGTGCATCTTCGTCGCAAAGTTTTTGAAGAAATGTTTCCGGAATACGAAACAAGCGACAGGGATGATAGCTATTATCCAATAGAAGAATTTACGTTCTATAACGGAGTAAAATTCTTATGCTTGGTCAATAGGTACGAACATGAAGAAGCATAGGAGAACAGGAGGCGGCATCTTAGGCGCCATAGACAAAATCAAAAATCCTTTAGGCGGTATCTTGGTAACAGCTGCAATCATAACGATGCTGGGCTTTGCCGGACATGATGACCTAGAGGAAGCCCAGTCTAAATCACATGTAACTCACCAAGTCGAGTTAAAAAGTGAGTTAAAACAAGAATTAAAACAAGAGTGGAAAACACTCGGAGAATTCAAAATCACAGCATATTGTAGCTGCCGGAAGTGCTGCGGAGTATGGGCTGATAACAGACCGAACGGCATCGTCTATACCGCATCCGGAGAAGTAGCCGAAGTGGGCAAGACAATCGCTGTTGATACTTCGGTTATCCCATTCGGTACAGAGGTCAGAATCGGAGACACTGTTTATACAGCACAAGATACTGGTTCAGCCGTCAATGGAAACGTCATAGACATTTACTTTGACAGTCACGAAGATGCTGTGAGACATGGTGTCAAGTATTTAGAAGTAGAGGTGAGAAATGAATAAAAAAAGGAACGCCCACGAGGGGCAATTCCAAAATAACCAAGAAAACTATAACAGACAATCACTAGAAAGTCAAGCTATGACACTGATTAAGTCTGCTAACGAGCAGAATCCAGTGACGCGTAAAAAACTGGCAAGACACTTAGATGTTGACGACAGGACAGCAAGGCTTGTGATTGAGGTTCTTAGACACAACGGCGAACGTATCATAGCACATGAAAAGGGCGGCTATTTCTACGCAGAGAACGAAAAACAGTACCGCAGATGGCGCGACAGCATTACTGCTAGAATTCGTAACATGAACCACATGCTGCAGAAAATGGACGGTGACAGAAAATGATATGGAGATCAGATAGCCCTGCTTCCGATGCAGAGCGATGGGAATACGAAAAAGCCCACGCATACGATAACAGACCAATCTGCTCTGAATGCGGCGAGCATATCCGTAGTGAGTACGGATACTGGTTCGGAAAGAAGTTGATTTGCCAAGACTGCTTAGACAGCAACAAGGAAAGGATGGATACATACGATGAATAAACTAATAAAAATTCAAAAGGAACTGAAAGCCCCAAAAGGTCAGTTTAATAAATTCGGCAATTACAAATATAGAAGCTGCGAAGATATTCTCGAAGCGGTAAAGCCGCTTTGCGCCGAAGAGGGTGTGCAGCTGACAATCTCTGATGAGATCGTAATGATTGGAGATAGATACTATGTAAAAGCAACGGCAACAGTAACCGACGGTTCCGAAGCTGCTTCGGTTACAGCGTACGCTAGAGAAGAAGAGACAAAAAAGGGAATGGATTCTTCGCAGATCACTGGGGCAACGTCGTCATACGCTAGAAAATACGCCTTAAACGGACTGTTCTGCATTGACGATACAAAGGACGCTGATACGGACGAGTTTACCGAAAAGACAAGAGGTTCAGAAAAGAAGAAATCTTCTCCAAAATCGAACCAACTAACCTATCGTGAAAAGCTTATCATCTATTTAAAGGAAAGCGGTTTATCATTTGCCGAAGTGGCAAAAGATTACGGATTGAACGGATCGACAACAGAAGAACGTTTCGCGGAGGTTCTGAAAGATTTGGAGGGTAAATAATGCAGGACGTAACAAAGGATAGAGATAAATACATCGGCGGCAGCGACATCGCGGCGATTCTGAATATCTCTAAATTCAAGACCCGTTGGCAGCTTCTGAAAGAAAAAGCCGGAGTTGAGGAATCGTCTTTTGCCGGAAACGTCTATACGGAATACGGTAATGTGCTAGAACCGCAAATCAGAGCCTATATTAACAATCAATGTTCGACGAATTTCGTTGAGGGAAAAATCATAAATGGCTATCTTAGATACCACGCTGATGGCGTGGACTATGACAAGGGAATGGTTCTTGAAATAAAGACCACTTCCACAATCCATGAGGATGTCAAAGATTACGACTATTACCTTTGCCAGCTTCTTATGGGAATTGAAATGTACGGCTATGAGAACGGAATTTTGGCGGTGTATGAGAGACCGGAAGACTTCAACGAAGAATTCAATTCAGATAGGCTTACTGTTTACAACATTAAAAAATCTGACTATTCCGCATATATAGAACACATCAAAGAAGAGGTTGAACGCTTCCGGGCAGACTGGATGAGACTGATGGAAAATCCATTCACAACCGAGGAAGAATTCCAGCCAAAAGAGATCGTTGAGATTGCGGACAAGGTACTCATTTTAGAATCGCAGATCGAAATCTACAAGCAGATTGAAAAAGAGTACAAGGACGCAAAGGCAAGCCTCAAGGCAGGCATGGAAAAGCACAACATCAAGACGTGGACGACACCAAGCGGGACAAAGATAACGCTTGTTCCGGACGGAGAACAGACCACAGAGAAAAAATTCAACGAAAAGCAATTCAAAGAAGAACACCCTAAACTTTACGAAAAGTATTGTGAGGAAGTGACCAAGAAAGGCAAGGCGGGATATGTGAGAATCACCGCAGGGAAAAAGTGAACGGATTCGATTTAATGAACGAACTTCAAACCAAAACACAGCAGCTTGACACGTCAATCAAAATGCTTCGAAAGACAGGTACGGCATATGCAGAAGCGGAGCGAGACTATAAGGTTTTGCTTCGGCAAGAGTGCCTAAAACTTCGCGATGATGGTATGGCAATCGGAATGATTGACAAGACCGCTTATGGTATTCCTGCGGTAGCAGAAGCAAGATTTAAGCGAGATATTGCAGAAGCCACCTATAAGGCAAACCAAGAGGCGATCAATTCGATCAAGTTGCAAATCAGAATTATTGACGGTCAGATTTCAAGAGAATGGGGGCACTCAAATGGCTAAATCAATTTTGCAAGAGAAAAAAGAATGCTTTGTGTGCCGGACTATACAGAATTTGCAGCTGCATCATGTGTTATACGGAACATCAAACCGAAGACAGGCTGATAAGTACGGCTTAACCGTATGGCTTTGCCTCCGGCATCACACAGGAGATCGGGGCGCACATTTTGATAAGGGCTTAGATATGAAGCTAAAAGAAATGGCGCAGGCTAAATTTGAAGAAACACACACAAGAGAAGAATTTATTAGAATTTTCGGGAGGAACTATCTATGAATAACGTAATTCTGATTGGCAGGCTTGTTAGAGAACCGGAGCTGAGGTACACATCCGGCTCGCAGATGGCAGTATGCCGCTTCACCTTGGCAATCGACCGCAGAGTGAAGCAGGGCGAGGAAAAGAAAGCAGATTTTCCGAACATTATCTGCTTCGGCAAGACTGCCGAAAACTGCGAAAAATTCCTTGCTAAGGGAAGAAAGGTCGCAGTGCAAGGAAGATTACAGACTGGAAGCTATGAGGATAAGAACGGCACAAAGCACTATACAACAGACGTAATCGCGGATAACGTTGAATTCCTCGAATGGGGCGAAAAAAACGGCGATAGCGCAAAAGAGAGCCGTTCAGAGACTGTTCCGGAAGGCTTTGAGGCACTGGACGAGGATGTACCATTTTAGAGGTGAGATATGAACATTGGATATAGTGAAGAAGAATACACCACGGTTCGTGAACCAAAAAAGAAAATAAACAGCAAGCAGAAAGGAGCAAGATTTGAAAGACACCTTGCAAACATATTAAAAACAGATTATGGCTACGATTGCAGAAGAGGACAACAGTATTGTGGATCAAACGGAGACGCTGATGTGATTGGATTACCGGGCATCCATATTGAGGCAAAGCACCAAGAAAAGATGCAGCTGTATGACTGGATGGCACAATCCAAAAGAGATGCAAAACCCGGAGAGATTCCGGCAGTGTTCCACAAAAAGAATAACTGCGAAATCCTTGTAACAATACCGCTTGACTCTTTCATGAAACTTTACAGCGAATGGAATTCAAGAATTGAGGATGTGATCGAAGTTTGGGATACATAGTTTTAGACAGAGCATTATTCAATCACTGGATATGGGAAAAGTACGGTAAAGAGTGGGTGGACTTAATTCAGTTAGCCAACTACGAAGACAAAACAAGGCTCTACCACAACGAGGTAATTGTTGTGAAGCGCGGAGTTGTAGAAATGAATATTTCGAGCCTTGCCGCAAGATGGGGTTGGTCATGGCACAAGACGGAAAGCTTTATCAAGCTGCTAAGCGAGCAGAACATGGTAAACGTCAAAAAGCCGAATCGTAGAGATATTTTTATAGAAATTATCAACTACGACAAGTACCAATTAAGCCCACAAAAAACAGCGAAAACAGAGCGACCAAAAAGCGAATACGAAAACGTTGAAAAATACAGCGTTTCAGAGAATGGCAAAAATAAACAATCCGAAAAAAGCGCGGTCAAAAAGCGGTCAAAAAGCAAACATACCAATAAAGGAAATAAAAGAAATAAATAAAATAAACCAAGACGCGCGCGCGCGCGAGGGGAATTCCGAATCGGATTGGTTTTTTGTCCAAGCTTCGTCGGAATTGTCGGAGGCAGTGAACCGTTGGATTGCCTATAAGCACGAACGCAGACAGCCGTACAAGCCTATTGGATTGAATACGCTTCTACGGAAAATCTCCGAGAAAGCGAAAGAGCATGGCGATGCTGCCGTTATCGAGATTATCGACCAGTCCATAGCAAGCCAATACCAAGGCATTGTATGGGACAAAATCAAGCGGCAGACACGCATCGAGGAAATGCAAAGCACTTATGATGCTTTGGAAAGGTGGGCGAATACATGACAAAAGGTGAATTTATAAGCCTTGTGGCAGTGATAAAGAATTTTTATCCAAGGGATAATATTCTACCGACGAACGAAGCCTTAGATTGCTGGTATAGCGCGATTGGAGATATCGACTACAAGGACGCAAAAACAGCGGTTATGCGACACGTTCAGACGAATAAATTCCCGCCGACGGTAGCCGATATAAGGCAGCAGACAATCAAGATATCCGGAAAAGATGCGACATTCGATTGGTCTGACGGATGGCATAAAGTCAAACGGGCGATTAGTCTGTATGGGATGTATGATGAACCTGGGGCGATGGAATTTTTCGATGAGAACACCAAAAACGCAGTTAAGCGCATGGGGTGGGAATCAATCTGTATGAGCGAAAACGAAGAAGTATGCAGAGCGCAGTTCCGGATGGTTTACGAACAGGTGACAAGGGTCGCAAGGGAAGAATCAATGCTTCCTAGGTTGCTGCAGCTTCCGAGATACTATCAACTTGGAGAAATCGGATCAATAGAACTTGCCAAAGACAAAGACGATTTTATGGAGATGTAAACAATGAGCAGAAGAGAAACAGGCGCCGAAAAGCTGGAAGACCCAAAATGCAAATGGCTGGAAGAAGAGGTTTGTTGTAACGGAGATTGTCCGATGGTAGGAGATTTTCCGCTTGATGCTTGTATAGTTTGTAAATGGTGGGAGAATGAAACGTTATGAAAGCACATTTATTATTCGAACAGTCCGGAACATTTAAGAATGCGTTTAAGCAGAACGGGATTGAAGCGTTTGATTATGACATTCTGAATGACTTTAATGAAACGGACTTTCAAATTGACCTTTTTGGAGAAATCCAAAAAGCATATGAGGGTGGGCAAAGCGTGTTTGACAACATTACAAAAGAGGATGTTTGCTTCGCATTTTTCCCTTGCACGAGGTTTGAAGATCAAGTCAACCTATCATTTCGAGGAGAATTATTTCAGATGAAAAAATACACTGACAAGGAAAAACTTGAACTGTGCATAAAACTTCATCGAGAGAGAAGCACTCTATACGAAAAAATTTGTCAGCTTGTTATTGTATGTATTGACAAAGGAATCCGAATAGTAATTGAAAATCCGTATTCGTCGCAGCATTATCTAAAACGGTATTGGTGCTTAAAGCCAAAAGTGATTGATACAGACAGAACGGTAGAGGGGGATTATTACAAGAAACCTACACAATATTGGTTCATCAATTTTGAACCGAAAAACAATTTTCTGTTTGAGCCGATCGAATATGTAGAAACAAGAAGAATCGAATACGAAACGTCAAAGGAACAGTCGCGCCAGGTTCGAAGAAGCATGATTCACCCACAGTATGCAGACAGATTTATTCGGAGATTTATCATATGAAACGTTATAAATTCAAGTGCCGGCGTGACTGGAACACATACTTAACCAACTGCAATTTTTACGCCGTACAAAGCATTGCAGACAGTCAGACTATTTACATAATGGACGGTGAAGAGTTTGCAATACTACGGCATGAAGACGGTGCTAGATGGAAGATTGAAGAAACGCCGAAAATTGCCGCAAAGATACCGTTTCGGGAAATCAGAGACGAGATATTGGCGATTTACGAAGATATCAAAGATTTAAACAGGATGCAGGTCAGTTATGGAGGAAAACGATGATTAAAATTGAAAAAACAGAAGTATTCGGATGGGAAGCAGCCATCAGAGGGATGCGTAACCCGATGAACTCTTGGGAGAAGAGTGATAGCGGGGTTTGCTTTAATACGGTCGCTTGTCACACATGTAGAGCCGATAGAAACCATTGCAAGAGCCGAATGGAGAATAAAGAATTTGTTGTTGGTTATGATGATATGAACCTTATGAAACGTCTTCGCAATGCCGGCACCGACCATCGTAAGTTCATGCGGATGATTACCGTCTATCTCGACATCACTGCTCCGCTGTACTGGTGGAAGGAGTTTGATACTTATAAGGTTGGTACGGTTGCGAACTCGTGCTCGACGATGCATAAGATTGCGGACAAGGAGTTTACGCTGGAGGATTTCAGTCATGAACATTTACTGAGTATGGCTAATAATGATGCAGGCGACGCTCTTTTTCTCAATGATGCGGGCAGGCTTTCCGGTCGGAGATGGTGGCAGAAGATTTTGTGTTTTGCCCGCTCTGCGGGCAGAGGTTTAGAAACAATGAAGTATAACAAAGCATGGGCATGAGTTACGGACAGTACAAAGCCATGATTTACAAGAATGAAAGGAGTATGAAATGAGTTGGTGGAGTGATAAAGAGAAATTCGATGAGTACGATCCGCCGCAGTGCGAATTCTGCAAAAGAGGGAACAGCTACGATGAATGCGAGCGGTGCAAAAGATTACATGACGAGGAGCCTTTGGAGGTGATGGCAGATGACGAATTATGAACACTACAAGAAACAAATTGAAAAATTCACTCGAATGGGACAAAAAGTGGCGGTCAAAAAAGACACGAATGAAATCATTCCTTGCTCTGATATCGGGTGTGGTGGCTGTTTATTTGGCGGTTATGACAGTTGTACAAAAAAATCTATGGCATGGGCTGACGCTGAATACATCGAACCGGAAGTTGATTGGACAAAAGTGCCAGTTGACACACCAATTTTGGTAAGAAATTTAATAACATATGATTGGATCGAAAGACATTTTGCAAAATATGAATACAATTTCGTTTATGCTTGGTGTGATGGAAAAACGTCGTATACAACCGATTCAACGAATTATTGGAATTATGCAAAATTAGCAAACGAAAATTAAACGAGGTGCAATGATGTTAGAACTTTATAATTCGTACATACGTACAGCACGTAAACCGCATCAGTGCGAATATTGCCAAAAGGAAATCATGGTAGGCAAAAAGTACAGCTACGAAAACGGCAAGTTTGATGGCGATTTTTTCACTAGGACCCTATGTGTTCCGTGCCGCAAGATGCTGAACGCTTACATAGATGATGTGGACGATGATACATTTGATTGGTTGGCTGTATCTGATTTTCTTTCAGAGAACTATTGCGACAAATTATGCGGACAGGAGAAGCGGCATGATTGCGATAAAACGCCTGAATGCTGTGAGAAAATACGGAAAGCTGTTTTGGAAAAGGAGCGTGAGCAGTAAGTGTTTTTGCTTAATATGATTTTCACTTTGTTAGGTATCTTAGGCGCAATAAGCCTCACTATATTGATAACATTAGGAACCCTTTGCCTTTTTGATATCGCAGCCGGAACCTCGACAGTGGAATCAATCAAGAAAATAATTACGAAGGAGGTGAGCAGGAATGATTGAAATTACAAAAGGCGAAGCAGAATTATTGGCGGATTTAATCGAAATGAATATTTTCGACATCATCAGAAATGATTCTGATGTTGATAGTATTGAATGGCTCGAAAATATTATGGCTATTTACAAGAAATGCAAGGAAGGTATCTAAGATGACATATGAAGAAGCAATGGATATAGGTTTAGGCATCGTGGATCAGTTAGATTTGGCAGCACGGTAACGATCAGACCAACATCAGAAAACATCGAATTTTTGACACTGTGTGCGGAATCGGCAGGATTTCAGGAACCGAGAAAACCTAAAATCACGATTCACAACGCTTTTTGCCCGCAATGCGATTATGCATTCGGAGCAGAGGTTGCAATGGACGCAATCAAAAGACCATATTGGCACAGAAACTGTCCCGTGTGCGGTCAAACCATAGATTGGAGTGAGGAAGAATGAAGAAACAGAAGAAATGCGATAAGACATGTTCAAGCTGCATCCATGAATGGGCATGTCAAGCATGGACACATGGAACAATCCATGAAATGGATGCAACACACTGTGCTGTATACGAAACCGCAAAAGGAAGTTCTGCATACTTTATTGGATATTTAGAAACCAAAAAACAGTATGAAAAAGCCATTGAACTAATGGCAGAATATATTGTAACGTTAGGCAGAGTAGATTATTTCCTTTGCGATGAAATCCCGAAGGATATTCATTTGAAGTATCAGCCGAAAAATGACGGAAATTACGATAACGAACCATGTAAAAAGTGCGTGGCAGAGTATTTTTTAATGAAGGTAGGTGAGCAGGAATGGAAGCAATTAGGAAAGTAATTAGGAAAAAGATTTTACCAATATATTTTGATGCTGTGGAAAGCAGACAGAAGAATTTTGAAGTCAGAAAAGACGATGATGATGTACAAGTTGGTGACAAACTGGTTTTAGGTGAATGGAAAGAAAATTACGGATATACTGGCAGATTTGCCACAAGAAAAGTGAAGTATGTTTTGCGTAATGTGCCTGAATATGGGCTAAAAGAAGGCTATTGCATTATTGGTTGGTAAAGGAGTGTGAGCAGGAATGAGCTTTATTGCAAGAATTTGGGTCCGGGAACTTCTAGGATCCGTGCTGAGTGAGGAAGAATTGAATGAAGAAATAAAGAGAATCAACGCGATGGACGAAGAAGAGTTTTCAGAGTATGTAAAAACGCTGTGGTCGGATCCGATCAAGGAAGATGTCCATGCTGACATTTGTCAGATGCTGCATGAAACATACAAAGCTAAAAATGCTGATTACGGCGATTCTTTTGCACTTGTACGAGGGAAATATCCAAACGCAATTTTAATCCGCCTAAACGACAAACTAAACCGCCTAGAGACGTTAATGAACGGAGGTAAACAGCACGTTGATGAATCCATCGACGATACATTGTTAGACCTTGCGAATTATTGCATTATGGAATTGGTCGAAAGAAAAACAGGAGAAAATGCGAAATGAAAAAATTATTCATAAGCTGCCCAATGAAAGGCAGAACAGAGGAAAATATCAGAAAGAGCATGGAAAAGATGCACAAGATCGCAGAGGAAATATTCGAAGAAGAACTGGAAACTATCCAGTCGTACATCGAGGACGATCCACCAAAAGACAGCCGAAAGCCAGTATGGTATCTTGGAGAAAGCATTAAACTTATGTCACAGGCAGATTACTTTATTGGACCTACGATCATCAATGATAAATATCCCGGGTGCCTTGTTGAACAAGAAATTGCTGTGAGGTATGCGATTCCAAGCTACATGATCCGAATTGATTTTGTGCTAACAAAAGAAGAATCGGAAGATTTACGGAAATATTAGAAAGGAAAATCGATGACTGAATTATCAAAAATCCAAGAGTTAGCAGACGAAGAACTGAAAGAAGCAAACAAAAAATACCCACTGTTTCATTCGGACCATGAAGCCTATGCGGTGATCCTGGAAGAGCTTGAAGAAACAGAAGAAAACGTAAAAGCAATGGGGTATTGCATTCAAACTATGTGGGACTACGTGAAGAAAGATAAGAAGCCAAGAAAAAGCGTTGAAAAGCTGAAAAACTTTGCTCTAAAAACAGCTGCCGAAGCTATTCAAGTAGCAGCTATGTGCGACAAGTTTCTGATGACCAAAGATACCTACCTACACGGTTGGATAAAGTGCAAAGACCCGTCGGAACTGACAGCGGAAAATATTTGCCGGTTCTGCGCAGCTTCGCCCGATGAATGCGGAGAATACCCGGATATTTGCTACAAAGGAGTCATGAAGGAGTTAAAATGAATGTACCATGCTACGGATGTGAACGAAGGGAAATAGGCTGCCATTCGTCCTGCGATGATTACACGATTTTCACAGTAGAAAAAGAACGCAAAAAAGAGGCTGAATATAAGGCGAACCTAGCAAGTGGTCTAGCTACCGCTTACAGCCGCGAACGATATCACCGATTATCCGGTAGAAAGGATTGATATGGTTGAAAATGTGATTATTGATACAGAAGAAAAAAGAAAGACGCTGATGATGGATGTTGCAATGGCAGCTGTTATGCGACTATTAGGCGACGAAATGTATTTTTTTAGTTACAATGCAAGAAGGGAGCTTCAAGATATTATTTGCCTAAAAACTACAAGTTTTATCTTTTACTATGATGGAAGTAAACTTGTGAAAGGTGAATATGTGGAACGTGGAAGAAAGTACGATATTGTCATAAATTTTTGCCAACTTGGAAAAACACTATTTTTCACAAGGGAAGAGGCAGAACAGGCACGCGAAAAGGAGCTTAACAAGGAGAAAAGCAATGATCAAGCCGAAGAAAACTTGCAAATCGAACTTGAAAAAGCTAAAAATATGGCTGACGAAAAACTTAAAAAGTACATAAAAGCTATGGCAGGGGAGATAGACGATGATTGAAAACGATTTTTACGAAAAAAGCATGGAAAGAAAGGAACGATTCTACAAGCTGATAAATGATTTCATATCAGAATGCGAAAAAAGAGGAATGAAGACACATTTTACTGACGATTCCCATGCAAGGACAATAGCGATAGGCATAGAAAAAGATGGTGCAGCCGCCGCGCTTTCTTATCCGAAAAAAATCGCGTATTTTGAATATGACATTGCAGACATAGAGCAAGGTTTGTCTGATATGTTTCAGTTGTTTGCGAAAAAATATGAGGAGAAAAATCATGGTAGAAAAATACTATAACTTCGATGTTGACCGGTTCCTATCAGACTATGACAAAAACGTTAGAATACTGGCGGAACTGATCGCCGAAAAAGAAGCTGCAGCCGATTCCGGCGGCATGGACTATTCCCATGTTCGCGGCAGCGGAATATCGGACCCGACAGTGCAAAAAGCGCAGCGCAGGGAAAAAATCGACTGGGAAATCAGAGAATACCAAGAATATCTGAACGCCTATAAAAATCTGACAGCTGCCTTAGATGCAGACGAACTGTTGATGATCCAGTACATCGCGCAGCAAAAGGGAACGAAGAACTTCGAAGACCTCAAAAGCGCCCTAGGATACGACAGAACTGCAACCTATGACCGATTGAGCAAGCTTAGAAAAAAACTCCGTAAAATCGCCGATTACAAGGCAAATAATCTATAAGAAAAAAGCAAGGTGTTATGCCTTGCTTTTCTTCTAGCCCTTATAGAACAGGCTTTCCCCGTCGGTGTATTCGTCCCAGCCTGTCATGTAACCGACTAGGGCGTTATAGGCGTAGATTCTACGCCCTGTTGCGTGCATGCCGTCCCTATCATACGGCATAACCTCGAGCATCTTGATTATAATCCCTTTTTTCGGTTCTTTGATTTTCATTTTTCGTCCTCCTGTTATTTTAATTTTATCAACCCTCATTTTTTAAGTGCTGAACAGCTTCGCGGAAGATCTCCGTTGTCTGTTCTCCGTTATGTTTCCGTCTCTCGATGTAGGCGATTAGCTCGCTATCGGTGTCCTTTCGCAGGTTCACCCGATAGCTTGCATAATTCGCTTTCATCCAACGGGCTTTTACTTCTGTGGATGTCTTGCCCATTTATTTTGCCTTTCTAATCTTGTTTTTAACACGTCGTGATTCACGTAGCGATTTCTTACAGGTTCAGCTGCCGTCCATGCTTCCCATGCTACTGAACCATTTTCTATTGACTGAATATAATATAATTCTGCTTTCATTTTTTTCTCCTTTCAATCGCCCTTGTGGCGTTCCGCTCTTTCGTTGTATCCACATCATAGCATACAGGCTTGTATGCTGTCAACCCTTTTTTTAATTTTTTTTCAAACTTTTTTCGGCAAAACCCCAAAACCGTTGAAAAATGCGGACTTTCCGCGGACAAAAAATCTATAGAAATGTGGTACAATAGTAGTGGGTAAACAGGTTTTTCATTATTTTTGACCTCCTTTCAACGCCCCCGCAATGGGGGCAACGGTTATTGCCGCCCCTAGGCGGGCGGATAACATAGAACAGCGCAGCGTTACCGATCGGGGGAATGACGGCTGCCACAAACAACCCCGGAGCGCAGGGCACGTTACCACGCAGACTGGGGAAACGATACCGACGCCATACCAGGCGTACATATATAGAACGGCAGGGACCGGGGGAATAGCCGCATAGATGCAGGACGGGCAGAATAGATCGGTGCAGCGGATCATATAGGCGCGATCACAGCGGGGCATATATAGGAACACAGGACAGGCGCCGGAATCGGGGGAAACTATATAGGAACACCCTTAAACAGAAACCAAAACTATATTTACACAGACAGTCTTATGCAGGCTGTCTTTTTTCGTGCGTATAAATGTAGCGCAATTTCGGTTGAATACGAGGATGGGATGGGCTCGTATACGTTGGTCCCGCCCAAAAAGCCGACTGGCACACACTTTCCACACAGCACTGGCACATCTTCGTTTCTTCTCAACTATTCCCTAAATGCTAATTATCGGAATAGTTACAACATTTTACATTATGCCTGCAAACGTTGAAAATTCAATAGTCGTAGGACGTGGAAGAAATACCCTTATTCTTTCTCGCCGCTTGTTTTGCCCCTCGACCACTACATATAGTAGGGCAGGGGGTGCGGCAGGGTGCCAGATGGGGTGAATCGTAAACGACCCCACTCGCGCGAGGATGCCCCCTATACAGAGTACTTACACCTCACACCAACATCGTAGCGACCCCACTAGTCAAAAGCAGTGTAAGTACCAAAAAAATAATAAAAAAATACACGAAAATGAATAAAAGTATCATGATTTCTCGGGCAAGTATCAAGAAAACGTGAATAAATATACAAAATGGCTGAAAAGAGGTGCAAAATGGCTGATGAAAAGAGAAAGAGGGGCAGACCAAGGAATGACGAACTGGTTGTTCAACCATTTGTCCCGCATGTAAGACCGCAGATCAAAGAGAAGAATAAGGCGGCGTATGCGAAAAAAGCGATTCGTAGAGCAGACCAGCTTTATAAGCAGTATGATCAAGCTAGACCGAACCCATTAAACCTAGAGGATAAAGACCTCACGAAAGAAGCGAAAGCGATGTGGGGCTATATTTACTCTATGAGGGATAATTTAGAACCGCTTCAAAAAAAGATATTTGAAAGCTGCGACGAGATATTGACTGCGTTTGAGGGATTTTGCGCATATATCCGAAAGCACAATTTTGTGAAAGAGTTTAAGAGACCGGACGGAGAAACAGGCGTAATGCCGATTGTGCCGAACGTTACGAACCTAGCTATGTGGCTGGGCATTTCTAGGAGGTCCATGCGGGACCACCTAGCGAATATGAGCCCATCGCAGGAAAGCGAATATAAATCGATGTTAGGAGATCTGTTAAGTGACGGGGCTCTAGTAGGCGCCTATAACACATCCAGTGCGATATTCACCTTAAAGAATTTATGCGATTGGGCGGATAAGCGAGAAGACAGGGTGGTAAAGGTTGAGGACACATCCAGTGTTGATGAGGCGAAGAAGAACCTTGAAGAACTCGGATATTCAAGACCAAGACTATTAGAGGCGAAAAATGAATGATGTTTTAAGGCTCTATAGAGACGTTTTAAGGACGGATTACTGCGCGTATGTAAAACACACCAATAACGGCTATAAAGTGAGTAAATTCCACCGTTTTTTGTGCGATACGGTGCAAGATTTTTTGGAAGAGGACACCGGGCATGCGTATGACATCTTAATTTTGTCTACACCCCCGCAGCATGGTAAGTCTGTTACAGTGACGGAGACGCTTCCAAGTTGGTATCTTGGTAGAAACCCCGAAAAATCAGTGATTGAGATTTCCTACTCTGAGGATTTCGCGCAGAAATTCGGCAGACGCAATTTGCAGAAGATAAAAGAATTCTGCGGTGAGGTTTTTGGAGTGAAAATCGGCTCACCTGCCAATGCGACAGAGTTTGAACTTGAAGGTCATAGGGGCGGCATGGTAAGCAGAGGACTTTTGTCCGGTGTAACTGGTCGGCGATGCGACCTTATGATTATCGATGACCCGGTAAAGACACAGCAAGAGGCGGATTCCGAAAGTTATCGTAATCGAGTATTTGATGAATGGCTTTCGTCGTATAAGACAAGACTATATGCCGGTGCCAAAATCATTGTGATTATGACGCGCTGGCACGAGGACGATTTAGCCGGAAGACTGATAGAGACAGAACAGAATGTCAAGGTTGTCAATATCCCACTTGAGGCAGAGCCGGATGATATTTTAGGCAGAAAAGTTGGAGACGCTTTGTGTCCGGAGATCGGCAAGGACAATGTTTGGCTTGCCGACTTCAAGAAGTCATATACCAGCTTGAGTGGTTCAAGGGCATGGAACGCATTATTCCAAGGGCACCCCACAGGGCTTGAAGGTAATATAATCAAGCGTGAATGGTGGCAGTATTATGAGACGCTTCCTCATATCGAAAAAATGGCGATGAGTGTCGATGCTGCGTTCAAAGACGGAGACGACAACGACTTTGTGGCAATTCAAGTGTGGGGAAAGACAAATGCTGACCTTTACTTGATTGACGCGGTGAAAAAACACCTTGATATGCCGTCCACGATACGAGAGATTACAAGGTTGAGGGGCATGTATCCTATGTGCAAGACAACCTACATCGAGGACAAGGCAAATGGTTCTGCGATTGTGAAGTATTTGAGGACGCATATGGGCGGGATAATCGCAGTCAATCCGGACGGCGGAAAAGTTTCTCGTGTCAATGCCGTAATTGGTACGATTGAAAGCGGAAACTGCTTTTTGCCGAAGAATAAACCGTTTACCGGAGACTTTGTCGAGGAATGCGCGGCGTTTCCGAACGGAAAGCACGACGACCAAGTAGACTGCATGTCGCAGATTCTAAATAAATTCATTTACTCTGACGCAAAAGTGATAAAAATTAAAGAAGAATCGTTTTTAGAGCGAAATTTCCCTGGGCTAAAGCGTAAAAAAGGGAAAAGATTCGACAAAGGAGACAAAATTCATGTTATCTGACATTACAATTCTAATTTTAGCCGTACTGACGCCGATTTTGAGCGTCTTTTGCTTTATAAAGGGCTATAACATCGGTGCAAGAGAGACAAACAAGCCGGAAATCAAGCTGGAAACGCCGATGCAGAAGATTAAAAAGGCAAAAGAGAACAAAGAAGCGGAAAAAAAGAGGAAATATTACAGCACGCTGTATGAAAATGTAAATAATTACGACGGTTCTTCTAAAGGGCAAAAGGAGTTATAAATGCAAGATAAAGTTTACACCAAAATATGGCAAAAGTACCAAAAATGCAAAGATTATCTTGATAAAAAAGGGCTTGTCAAGAAAACAGAGCGAAACTGGAACTTCTATATTGGCAATCAGTGGGTCGGATGTAATACCGGAGGCGAAGAGCTTCCGATTTTCAATTTTATCCTGCCGATTGTTCAGTACAAGGTTTCTGTCGTTTCGCAGAACTCCATGACAGCTAAATACTCTGATATTGAGAACAGAGGCGATTTACAGCCGATATACGAACTTCTGAACCAAAACTTCGCGAAGAATTGGGAAAAATCCAAAATGGACTCCAAAACGTGGGATTTAATCAATGCATCAGCAATCCAAGGCGATGCCTATGCGTATTGGGGAAGTGACAGAACCGATATGCCGCCGAAGATTCTGCCAAACACGTCGATTTTACTTGGAGATGAGAATATAACAGATCTTCAAGAACAGCCGTTTATCATCATTCGTGAGAGATTAGAGGTTGAGGCGGTCAGAAAAATTGCAAAGGATAACGGTATTTCGAAAAAAGACATCGAACTGATTGTAGGAGACGACAATTCAAATGCAAACGATGGTGTCATATTGAATAACTATGAGGTTTCCAATAAGGTTACATCGCTTCTTTACATGACAAAAGAGAATGGGATTGTAAAAGTCGCACGTTCTACTGCACAGTGCATTTATGAACCGATGCATGCAATCCAAGGAGACGTTACCGGACTGCATTCATACCCGATTTGTTCAATGATCTGGAGACCGATTCCTTATGACGCTAGAGGCGTTTCGGAAGTCGCTCAACTGATTCCGAACCAACTAGAGTTAAATAAGACAGCTGCAAGACGTGCAATCACAGTCAAGCTTTGTGCGTTCCCTAGAATTGCCTATGATTCTTCCACCGTTCAGAATCCGGAGGACCTAGACACAGTCGGAAAGCCGATTGAGGTCAGCGGCGGCGGTGCACAGTCTGTTTCACAACAAGTTTCCTACCTCAACGCAACAAACATATCAAGCGATGCGAATAGTCTGCAAAACGATTTATTGCAAATCACAAAAGATCTTGCCGGTGCCAGTGATTACGCTATGGGTAATGTCAATCCGGAACAGGCATCAGGGCAAGCGATTATCGCAGTCAGAGACAGCGCACAGGTAACATTAAACGAAAATGTCGCTAGGTATAAACAGTTTGTTGAAGATGTGGCGCTCTTATGGTTTGATATGTGGGTTGCCTACCATCCGGAGGGAATCGAAGTAACTTCTACAAACGATATGGGCGAAGAAGTGCAGACTTTAATAGACCAACAGCAGTTGCAAGATCTGAAACCTACGGTTAGAATTGACGTTTCACAGGATAACCAGTGGACGAAGCTTTCCGAACAGCAGTGGCTTGACAACATGTTTGACCGTCAGCAGTTATCCTTAGAGGAATATGCAGACCTCGCTCCGGACAACGGCTCGGTCCCTAAAGGGAAATTAAGGTCAATGCTTGCAAAGCGAGAAGCGATGATGCAGAAACAGCAAGCACAAAGCGGAGAAAACTTCGCAAGACAAGTGCTAGACTTAGTGTCTCAAGGAATTCCGCAAGAGGACGCGATCGCACTCGTACAACAACAATTATTCAGTCAAGAAGCAGCCCAACAGGCTGTTTTTTAATATTCAAAAAGGAGAAATAGTATGGAATTTGAAACTTTAGTCTCTCAAGAAGAGGGATCAGGCGTAGAAGAGCCGGAAGTCGCCGAACCGGACAACGAAGTGGAAACTTTAGGCGTAGAAGAGCCGGAAGTCGCCGAACCGGTCAGAACAGAGCAGGATGCAGCGTTTGCACAGATGCGCAGACACAACGAAGAGCTTGAGCGGCAATTAGCCGAAGCACAGAGACAGTCCAAAGAGTATGAGGATGCTTTAGGGCTGTTTTTTGATGGTGAGGATAAGTCGCTGCAGGCGCAGGCTTACGCAACGCAAAGACCGCTTGAAGAAGTCCGAGCAGAGCAGCAGATGCATGAGCAGCTTGCTGAACTCCAAAACAGAAACGCAAATTTAGAGCAGCAGCTATTAGAGCAGCAGGCTCAAGCACAAATGGATGCGGATTTAGCAGAGATTCAGAAATCACACCCCGAAGTCAAGTCCATTGACGAGTTAGGACCGGAATATTTAGCGTTCCGATTCAATCCAATGGGCGAGATGGGCGCAGAGCAGGCATTTCAAATGATGATGGCATACAAGGGCAACACAACGCCCAAGAAACCTCCAATCATCGGAAACGTCTCAACAGCCGACAAGCCTCAAAGCGATTATTACACGCGTGAGGAAGTTGAAGCGATGTCTCCTGCGGAAGTGAAAGCGAATTATGACAAAATCCGCGAATCAATGAGCAAATGGTAAAGGAGAAATAACAAATGTCATATCAAAATTTTATTCCAACAGTATGGGCGGAAGCAATCAACAGAGACATCGAGAGAGATCACGTATTCGTGGCTGACACCAATCGTCAGTATGAAGGAGAAGTTAAGCAGAAAGGCGATTCGGTAAGAATTCTCGGCGTAGGTAAACCAACAATCAAGACGCAGATAGGTAAGAAGATTGTTTTGACCGGACCAGAAGAGGTCGCAGATCAGTCTATCACTCTTAACATCAATCATGCAGCATACTTTGATTACGGAGTAGGCGATATTGATAAAAGACAGGCGGTCGGCGGCTTAATGGAAGCCCTTGCAAAGGAAACTTCCGAAGCCTTGGCGGACGAAATGGATAGGTTTGTTGCGAATATGTCATTAAACAAACAGGCGGTTGTTTTCAATTCTGCGGCAACCACCATTACCAAGGACAATATCCTTGAGACAATCGACAATATGCTTGTTAAATTACTGGAAAACGATGTAAAGAGAACGTCCAACATTACGCTGACGCTTCCTCCGAAACACGTTATGCTTTTGAAGCAGGCGTATGTACACCTTGATACCGACAATTCCATGATGCTGAAAAACGGCGTTGTAGGAAGATACAACGGTATCACGATCAAGGAATCCAACAACTGCGCGAAAGATTCTTCCGGAAACTACATGGTACAGCTGAAGACCAACAGAGCGATTGCGTTTGTAAATCCGATGACGCACATCGAGCCGTACAGACCGGAAAACGGGTTTATCGACGCGGTCAAGGGATTCATTCTTTATGATGGCATCATCGCAAGACCGAAAGAACTGATCGTAGGCAAGTGGGTATAGGAGGTATAGAAAATGGCAAAAGTAAAAATCACATCTGACAAATTAACCCTTAACGAATGGGGAACTTTAACCTTTACAGCCGGTACGACCGATGGTTTTCAAGTGCCGGCAGTAAACGGTGACTGGAAAAGAGTTGTTTTAGTGCAGAATACGGACGCTTCTGCTGCCGTTACTGTTACTGTTAAACAGGGAAACGGCATTCAGGGCGTAAAAGACCTTGACGCATTCTCGGTTGCTGCAGGAAAGACAGCAGCAATCAGACTGGACGATGGCAGATACAAGAACGTATCCGGCGAGGACAAGGACTACATTTTGATTGTTCCGTCCTCGACAAAGGCGTCCATGTCCGTTATTGAGTTGCCGTAACTTAGTGGGGGGGCAGAAATGCCCCCTTTGTTTTTTAGGAGAAAGCTATGACGTGGGGAGAAATAAAAAAACAGATTCGAGACCTTGGCTTTGAGGACGATTCTGCAATGGAAGAGTATGCGTCTATTGTGATAAACGCAACGAACCATGCAATCCATGTAATCAATACGACGGTAGTCATGCCATTAAAGGCATATTTCAAGGCAGAATTATCGACCGATGAGGAAGAATGGACGCTTCCAGTGATAACAGATATTACAGAAGATACAGAAGATGATTTTGAGATTCAGCTTCCGATTATTGTTCAGCCTTTAATCAAACTTCTAGCATCGCATTATGTGTGGCTTGACGACGATTTGTCGAAAGCGACGTTATACTACAACGGATATGACGATTTGATGAATCAGATCAAGCAATCATGTTATTCGACAAGGAGAATCACCATCGGACAGGGGTTGAGATTATGAAGCTAAAAATACCTGCACAGCCGTCATACAAGCATACATATTATGAAAATCTAAGAGGCGCCGATTTTTCGAGAGACCGTACAGAAGTAAACAGACGTAGAAGTCCGGATATGGTCAATCTGATATCCGATAACGGCGGGAATCCGATTAAACGTACCGGATGGAGAAAAGTCACGACAATTCCGAACGCAGGGAAAATCGAAAAGATTATGCTGCACAAAGAAAAAGTCGGCTCTGTGAAGTATGTAATTGCAGCCAAAGGCATCTATGCGATTTATGATAAGAATGGTGTTGAAACGATTGTTACGTTAGTTTCGTACGATAAATTAGATCGCGCGGACCTATTTCTTTTTGACGATACCGTATATTCGTTCTGTAATGCGAAGCTGTATAAATTCAAGGACCTAGCGGCAGAGGACGTTATAGCCGCAGGCACAGCAAAGATTCCGGATGCGTCCATATCAAGAAATCCGGACGGAACAGGCGGGGTGTCTCTTGAGGGCGTCAATCTTTTGACGCCGAAACGAACATTCTCGTTTTTAGGGAATAGTTCAGCAAAAGATTATTCCCTTGTGCCTCAAAAATTGGCTGACAGCGACTTTTACAAGTACATCGTAGCCGATTCTATCAAAGTCGAGGTTATGAACGCTGACGGAGAATTTGAGGTCAAAGCGAAAGACACAGACTACACTATCGGTGAGACAAAAGTATTAAAGGGCAGAGACGTACTTGGGAACACTGTAGACTTTACTGTATGCGCGCCTAAAATCACGTTTAAGGCTGTGCATGCACCGGTTATTGTAGGACAAGACAACGTCAAGATCACATTTGAGAATTTTGACGCAAAAGAAGACCACAAAGATACTATCAACGGAGTCGAGACAGTCATACATAAAGGGCAGTACAAAGAAGCAAGAGTTGACCTATTAAAGACCTTTATCACAAAAGCCTACGGATATTCCACAACAGATAGAATTTTTGCTGTAGGCGGCGTGAATAAAAACAGGGTTTACTACACAGGCATCAAGGACCCTACTTATTGGCCAGACAACAATTACTTTGTAGCCGGTCAAGATGGCAATGACATTGTAGGGCTTCACACATACTCATCGTACCTAGCTGTTGTAAAAGGTGATGCCAACACAGAGACAACAGTATATTTGGCATACGGACAGACGTTAAACGGAGAGACGTTTTTCGCTGTCAAGCCGACAATGGGTGGAGAGGGCGGTATCGCGCCAAAGACATTTGCATCATTGGGTGACGACCCGCTGTTTCTCACGCGGAACGGAATCTTTGCAATCACAAATGTGTTTGCAACGACTGACAACGTACTGAGAAACCGCTCATACTACATTGACAAACAGTTGATAGCGGAGAAGAACCTAGAGCAGGCTTGTGCTATCGTGTGGAAACGGTATTACATTTTGGCTGTCAATAATCACGCGTATGTACTAGATGGGCGGCAAAAGGCAAATGATACAAACAATACAACAAATTATTCGTATGAGTGCTACTATTGGGATAACATACCCGCGACTTGTTTCCATGTTTACGAAAACGAGTTGTGGTTTGGTACCGCAGACGGTGTTCTTTGTAAATTTAATACGGACATCCAAGACAAGACCGCGTATTGTGACGATGGGGTATTGAGCTCAACAACATTAGGAGAAAAGATACTCACAGACGGTGTCGAGATCCCATGCAGATGGGCTACTACGCTAGACGATGATGGTATGCCGCAGTATTTTAAGACACTAAATAAAAAAGGAACTATGCTCACGTTGTTGCCATATGATAGAACATCAGCCGAAGTCACGCTGATTGCTGATGGAGAAAGAGAAAGCAAGCTTGGAATATTCTATGCTGATATTTTTTCATGGGATCCAGTTGATTTTGAACGATTCACATTCAGCAGCAATGAAACAGCACAGGATGATTTTTTTAATAAGAAAGTAAAGAAGTACAAGCGGCTTCAAATTGTGGTTGAAAACAACACGATTTATGAACCGTTTGGGATTCTAAAGATAACAAAGACCTATACAGTAGGCAATTTTAGTAAGAACAGGGGGTAGAGCATGGCACTATCTGACGTAAAAATACTTCAAAGCGAGCGGAACGCGACCTATGTCAAGTCCAATCCCGGTCGAAGATTAAACGGAACCGTAGAGCAGAACAAAGACGCTTTCGATAAATTTCCGCAGCTGAATATGGATAAGCACAATGCACTAGTCGATTTATTGATAACTCTTGGGCTTGACAGCATCGCAGATGATATTGCATCCCGTTACACAAAGGCAGAGACTGATGCGAAGATATCCGAAGAAACAAATGATTTAGTTGAGAACATCAGCTTCACAAAGGGAGACGGAAAATTCAAAATCACAACAAAGAGCGGAACTGTAACTGAAATTGATACCGACCTTGAAAAAATCCCTGCAAGCTTTGAGTTGATGGAGATTGACGGAAAGACGTATTTAAGAATCACGAATCAAGACGGAACCTATACGCAAACCGATGTCACATCATTACTGAACGTATACACCTTTAATAACTCCGATACGATTGCCGTTACGGAAGACCCGAAATATTCTGTAAGCATCAGTGTGAAACCGAACTCTATCACATTAGACCATTTGTCGCTTGCGGCAGTATCAACCTTAGAGGGATATGTTTCTGCGGCGGCAGGAAGCGCAAATTCAGCGGCGGGAAGTGCGACAGCGGCAGAGGCAAGCGCAAATAACGCAAGCACATTTGAGCAGTCCGCTAAGGGCTATTCAGAATCCGCGGCGGCTTCGAAAGATGCGGCTTCTGTAAGCGCAACAAGCGCAGGGAACGCCGCAACGATAGCAAATCAAAGAGCAAACGCGGCAGACAATTCCGCTATTTTGGCGCAGTCCTATACAAAAGGCGGCACAGGAACAAGAGAGGGTGAAGATGTTGACAACGCCAAGTATTACATGGAACAGGCGAAAGCGGCGGCAGGCGGTGACTTTGCTACAAGAACAGAATTGACGGAAGGGCTTGAAAAAAAGGTTGATAAAGTCGAAGGCAAAAATCTATCCAAGAATGACTATACCGACACCGACAAAAACAAGGTAAGCAAGCTACCGGAAGACACAAATACGGCACTGGGAAAAAAAGCAGACAAGCCTACCGTCCTGACCGGAACGCTGGCGGCAAAAGCGACAAGCCTAGCGCTGTCAAACGCTGCAATCAAAGAAAGTTCCGTCATCGACATCTACACCGACAAATACGGAGTCAGTCCGACCGCGGTCGATGTCGCAGCCGGAAAAATCACAATGACGTTTGAGGCGCAAACAGTTACGATCAATATCCGAGTGGAGGTGAGATGATGGCATGGTATAGATCAGGAAGCGGCGGCGAAAGCCTGGCTGCTGAATTGAACACGCAGAAAACCGATATTGAAACACTGGCAAAATACATCGCCGATATCAAAAACGATGCCAACGGAACCTACGTCTGGGGTAAATACGCATCAAACGGCGGCGATCTGCTGGACTACGTTTCGTCGGCATCAGAAACAGCGTATCCAGACGGCGGCACATCAGCCGGGTACTATTACAAACGGATCCGCGCGGCGCTGACGGGAATATCGGTAGCGACAATGCCAGCAAAAACGAACTATGCGGTCGGAAACACATTCGACCCTACAGGCATGGTCGTTGTGGCGACATACGAAACAGGGCGGAAAAAAGAGGTTACAAACTACACCTATTCGCCGAAGACACTGAACACAGTCGGCACACGGACGGTCACGATTTCCTACACCGAAAACGGCGTGACGAAAACAACGACACTGTCGGTAACGGTTAAATCGTTCGCTACAGTAACGTGGGCGGCGGGAACTGACGCAGAAATCTGCGAAATGATAGCCGCCGCAGACAGAGGTGACATCAAACTATCCGATTATTGGTCTGCCGGTGACAAACGGACGGTCCAGTTATCTGCGATGGCAGCAACAGGTGTAGGCGAGACGCACGCCGCACAAAGCGTAACGTTCGTGCTGAAAGACCCGACCTGCAAAGGATTTACCTTAGCGACTGCCACTACAGGCGGGAAAACCAAGCCGGATTTCATCGTCGGAATGGAAAACTGCCTCAAAGAGCCGGGGTATATGAACGCATCGGATACGAATACAAATGGTTGGTCAGGGGCATCAAGAAGACCTTGGTGTAACAATACGTTCCGCATGGCAATCCCGGAAACGTTGCGAGGGATATTCAAACAGTTCAAATGGAAGCAAGGAACAGGCGGCTCCGCCTCAAGCGGGCTTCTTGAAACCACCGACTACTTCGGACTTCCGCCTGCAAAAGCGGTGTTCGGAAGCGCTAACTATTCATTCTCAGACGAAGCGGCGCTATACGAGCAATGGGAGTGGTACAAGACATCGGCAAACAGGGTAAAAAAGCTTGGAGATACAGGTTCAGCCTACACTTGGTGGGAGTGCTCTCCTTATTCGGGCAACTCGTATTATTTTTGCTATGTGGGCGGTGGCGGCGGCGCGAACATTAACGGTGCGAGCAGTGCTTTTGGGGTGGCTCCGTTCGGCTGTATCTAAAATCAAAAGCACGGACGAGCTATACCAAGAGCTGTTCAGAAAGGAGATAGAATGTCAAACAAAACAAAAATTCAAGGGCATAACACCGCCCTTGAATCACTAAAAAACATACTGGCAGTGCCAATGGAGAAGCACGGGATGTATGTGTGGCGGAAGTTCACTGCGCAAGGGGGAACGTTCGTCGACTTCGTGGTTTCAGACATCGAATCCGCGTACCCGGACGGCGGGCTAAAAGACGGGTATTGGTATGAAAAATTTCAACTTGACGCTGCCCTATTTCACTGCACAAAAGTTGCTGTTGATGAAATTGTTGTAACGACCGAAGGTTCAAGCCTGAATACAGCAATAACCCTGAATCATTCGCTTGGAGAACAACCTATTGCCTATCTTGCTTTTGTGGAAGAATACACCCCATCGGCGCAAGGAACCTACATAACAATGCAGTTTTCGGTGCTAATCAACGGAAGCGCGACAACCGCAAAATGTGTATATTTAGTAGAAAACACTAATTCTGCGAATGGATATGGTGGGACCTATTATAGTGGAAATGTAAATGCTACAGCGGAAACAGTGCAAGTACTAAGGGTAAGAGCGGGCAAAAAAATTACATTGATTACTATGGCGTATTAAAGGAGAAATAACGATGTTCTACAAAATAGTTGAAAATGGTCAGATTGCACAGATAGGCAGCCCAAACATGCCAAATGGTGCAATAGAAATCACCGAAGAAAAATACAATCAGTTAATGGCGGTGATCAGAAACCACCCGTCAGACACATTGGAAACGAAACACTATCTATCTGCCGAAACGGAAACATACGTTGGTAGGGAAACAACGCACGAAGAAAAAACCGATTGGTATGCAGCAGCGGTACTGTCAGAAGAGATGACCATCGACGACGTACCGGAGGAATTCAAAGAAGAAGTCTTGGCGCGATTACCAAAGCCGGATGTGGCAGCGCATACGTTAGATGAGTATGCAGACCTATTATCAAAGGAGGTGAGCGCATGACGCATAATGAATTGGTGAGTTTTTTAAGATCAGCGACAAAAACCGCAGAGGACGCCGCAGCATTGACGGGAAAAGATCTGTATCCAGTGTGGAACGACAAAAGCACATACAAAAATGGAGACAGAGTACGTTTTAACGACGTTCTGTACAAGTGCTTGCAGGACCATACAGCGCAGGCATCATGGACGCCAACAGACGCACCGAGCCTGTGGGCGAAAGTGCTGATTCCTACACCGTCGGTAATTCCGGAGTGGGAACAGCCGGAGAGCACCAACCCATACATGAAAGGTGATAAGGTGACCTATAAAGGCAAGACATATGAATCACTGATTGATAACAATGTGTGGTCGCCCGAAGCGTATCCGCAAGGCTGGAAAGAAGTATAAAAAACGAACCACATCAGCGCAGGCGGCATGTTCCGTGCATAGGTGCAGGACTGCGGGTCAGAAATAGACCGTTCGTATCTGCACCGAATTTTTGCACATTCGCCTAGCGCGCTGTGGGATTCTATGTACAACACGTTTTTCAATAGTAAAAGTTGACATGATTTTGAAAATTTTTAGAAAGGGAAAAATATGAGCAAAATCTACAGGAAAGGAACCGCGTCAACATCATCAGTAAAAGAGATGCAAACAGCTCTGAAAAAAGGGGGCTATTACACAGGGAAAGTGGATGGCGTATGGGGCAATGGTTTGTCTTCCGCGATATCTAATTTCAAAAAGGCTACTGGCGGTTCCAATTCTTATGGAAATTCTTTTGGCGCTGAAACAATCAAAAAGCTTTTTACGAATACATCGCCATTTGGTTCTACTCCAAAAACAAGAAGCAGTAGGGCGCCTAGTTCTTCTTTAAGTTCCAATGCGCCGACTTACCTAGGCAATGGGCTTACTGCATGGGGAAACTACGTCCGCGACCCGTCTAGCGGAAATCGATTGACATTAGATACATATCTGAACAATTTGAGAAGCGGGCAGGATGCTTTTGGTGCAAACAAGATCCAAGCTGACCCAGGTATACAAGAACAATGGAATGCCGCGTTAAACAGCGCACAAGACATCTACAACACCAATGCGGGGCAACTAGGCAGTGTTTACAATCAAGGTGTAAGCCAAGCGAACCAAGCGGCAAACGATGCGGCAAGACAGCAGTACATTGCATACCGTCAAAACAAGAACAAACTTGCAGAGCAGTTATCGTCTAGCGGCATCACAGGCGGTGCGAGTGAGACAGCGTTAAATGGCATTCTTAACGCGTATTCTTCTGGACTAGCTAGCAATGATGCGGCACTGCAAGAGGCACTTGCGAAACTTGGTAGTGAATACCAAGGAGATTTAGCGTCGCTTATGTCGCAGCTGCAATCTAGCCAAGCGAATATCAATAACCAGTATGGTCAAATGCAGGCAGAGGACTTGGCGAATCGCCGTCAGCAGTTAGCCAATAGCCAAATATCTGCATTAGAATCGTATCTGAATCAAGCGCAACAGAACAAGGTAAACGCGTGGAATAATAGGGTATCATCGAACATTCAAGCGAAGAATCCGAACTATGTATGGACGGATTCTGACGGACGGCTTCACTACAATAACTCTTCTGCGGCGGCTGCGGCGGCAAAGGCAATGGGTTACACTGTTACGGATAATAGAAAGAATAAGAACAAGAATAATTCTTCCAGCAATAAGCAAAGTAGGTCCTACTCTACATCGAAGAAAAATAATTCAGTAGATTATAGTTCCGTATGGGGAAACGCCAACAAATCAAATACAACAACAAGCAGCGGTTATAAGTCGATGAAGAAGTACAAGAGCTACAAAGGAGTTTGATATGGCAACAAGGAGAACGTCAAAACTTCCTACACAAGCAGACCTAGACAGAGAAAAGAAAAAGGCGCAGACGAGAAGAACGTCAAAGCTTCCAACACAATCTGATATGGATAGGGCAAGAAAAGATGCAAAGAGAAAGGAAACTTCAACTTCTCTACCCCCCAAAACCTTAAAGGAAAAGGTCAAACAGCAAGCAGACTGGCTTTGGCGCGACATTAAATCTGACTTTTTGCCGACCGCAGAACGCCAAAAGGTGCAAGATCAGATTGCCAAAGAGAAGAAGGCAGAGTACAACAGAAAAGGCGTATTTAAGAACGATAAAGTTGGTCAATTCTATACTGGCTTGGGCGAGGGATTTGTAAATTCCTCGCTTCCGGGCACAGCATACAGCATCGCAAAGGGAAAAAAACTGTCTGAAAGCGACGTAATGACTAAGCCGCCAAAAGGTAACTACAAACCTAAAAAAATAAAAAATGCGGCTGCGCAAGCATATGTTCCTGGCAGAAAAAACAAAACACAGAAAGAAACAAGCAAAAAAATCGCGAGTTTCAACCCGTTTGAAGTAGAACCGACAAAGAACGCAGCGAAGTATAGGAAAATAGGCAACATCGCAGGCGAAATGCTTGGCTATGCTACTGGATATGGCGCAGCTGAAAAAGCGACCACAAAGGCTGCAGGAAAAGTACTTGCTACTAAAGCAGGCAAAAAAGCAACCGAAAAAGCCGTTGCGAGCAAGGTCGGCAAGAAAATCGGCGAGGAAGCGACAAAACAGGTCTTAAAGAGTGCTACCAAGAACGCAATCGCAGATGCTACTGTTGGTACTGCGATGGATTTAGGCTTGGCAAGAGGCGAGGGCAAAAAAGGCAAAGAAATTGCCAAGGACATGGCGGTCAATGCCGGAATCAATGCGGTTACTGGCGGTGTCATGGAAGCGATTCCGGTGGTAAAAGCCTTGAAAGGCTCAAAGAAAGCTGTCAAGAGAGAACTTCCAAAAGTCGTAAAACAGGCTGTAAAGGACGAAGTCACACCAAAGGTAGAATTGCCTAAAACCATCTCAGAACAGGCTGAAAACGTCAAAATCGAGCCGAAAATGGAACTTCCAACAGCTAATAGCGTCAAAAATTCAGTTGAGATATCTGGGAAGACGCACAATACCAAAAAAATAGAGCTAATCCCAAAATCGGCTGCCGACGTAGGTCCACAACCTACCGCAGTCGATTTAGAATCAACTCTTAATCAAAGTATATCAAATTCCCAAAATAATGTCAATCTAAAAGACCTTGGCGCAGATGTGGCTAGACCGAACCAAGCGTTTAAGGACGCAAAAAAGAAATATGGCACATACGATGGTGGAAAGGTTCCGCTTAGGACAGACATGGGAAAAGTCACGCAAGGCGCAAACACCGTATACAATTCGCCTATTGTTGACAAGAAGACAAGAGAAGTAATTAAGGCGAACATCGAGGAGGGTTCTTACTGGACGAGAAAGACAACGAATAAGGAGAAACTTGACCTTGCATCTGACAAAATCAAAACAAATGGGCTTGATTTTGAAACAAAATCTTTTGAAAACATCTTAAAAGATGGGAAAGAAGTCCGAAGCGATGATATTGCTATGGGCTATCAGCTTGCGAGAGAACACATCAATAAAGGCAATTATGAAGCCGCACAAACTGTTTTGTCTGACGTATGCCAAATGGAGAGTGAAGCCGGAAGAACCTTGCAGGCAATGCGGCTTTTTAATTCACTGTCTCCGGAAGGCAGAGTCAAGAATGTTATTCGTTCCGTCGATAAGATCAAGAAAAACACAGGTGTAAACGTAAATATTAGCGATGAAATGCTCAATAGGCTTCGTAACGCATCGGAAGAAGAATTGCCGGAACTTAGAAAGCAGATAAACATTGAACTTTGGAATCAAGTGCCTGCGACGTTCTCCGAAAAACTCACAGCTTGGAGATACCTTGCCATGCTCGGAAATCCAAGGACACACATCAGAAACATTGTCGGCAACGCTTTATATGTTCCTGTAGTCAGAATGGATAATATCGTTCAGAGTGGATTGCAAAAGGCATTCAGCCGAAAACTTGAAAAAGTTGGAGCGAAAAAAACAGCTGCAATCTTAACCAATTCTTCTGATGACAGAGCGTTGAAAAAGTTTGCCGGAGATCAATTCGACAAATTGAGAAAGACGCTTGATAGTGGGAATGGAAAGTATAATGAAGAACTTCGACCATTAGAAGCAAAAGTTTTTAACAATCGGCTTTTAGAGGGGGCAAATAAGCTGAACAGCGCAGCACTGGAAGCAGAAGACCAACTGTTTATGAAGATAAACTTCGACAGTGCTTTTGCGCAGTATTGCAAGGCAAACGGTAAAAAGGTCGGTGACTTAACAGAAGAATTCGTTCAGCAGGCATCGGAACATGCTTACAATGAAGCACTTCGCGCAACTTACAGAGACCCTAGCAGGCTTGCAGATGCGCTTGCGAGGTTCAGAAAAACCCTAAATGTAAAGGCAACCGATGATGCAACGATGAAAGTAGCAAAGACAGCCGGAAAGGTTGTCATGGATTCCGCTGTACCGTTTACAAAGACACCGATAAACATTTTGAGACGAGGCATTTCTCATTCTCCGCTTGGACTTACATGGGGTCTTACAAAAGGAATGTACGATATTGTAAAGGCTACAGACGCGATAAAAGTGCAAAAGGCAATTACAAACATTGCAGAGGGTCTTACTGGTACAGGGGTTATGATACTTGGCATGTACATGGGAAACAAGGGACTTGCAAACGGTTCTCTTGGCGAATACAACAGCGAATATAAATGGAAACAGCTTTTAGGAAAGCAGGATTACGCTCTGAATATCGGTGATTATTCTATCACAATGGATTGGGCGGCTCCGATCTGCATGCCGTTCTTTGTCGGAGTAGAACTTGGAAACTCTATGTTGAAAGAGGGCGGAAATCTGTGGGACGGAATCGAAAGTCTTTCGCAGATTTATCAACCTGTTTTGGAGATGTCTATGCTTTCCGGTGTGCAAAGTCTGTTTGACTTCGCGAATGGAGACAGCAAAGATATTGTAAAATTCATGGGAAATGCTGCACAAAACCTTGTAAGTCAGTTTATACCTACGCTTGTAGGACAAACTGCAAGAACGCTTGTACCGGAGAGAAAAATCGCGCTTTCGACAGCAGAAAATAAACTGCAAAGAGACACAGAAAAGTATATTGATAAGCTTGAAAACAAAATACCGGGTTTAACAAACACAAATCAAAGTTTTGTCGATATGTTCGGAAGAACAGACAGCAAACAGTCTCCAACAGACTATCTAAAGGCAGGACTTGAAAATTTCTTGTCTCCGGCGTATGTGCAAAAGAAAGAGACGGACAGAACCGCGCTAGAACTCGAAAATCTTCGTCAAGAACTTGGAAGCGAGGGGAAAGACGTTATTCCTACTGATTACAGCTCACACTACACCGTAAGATATGACGGTAGGGATATTCGCATGACTCCGGAACAGTTTACAGAGTACAAGAAGGTCAGAGGGCAAGAAGTTTACAAAGGGCTTTCAAGTTTAACATCGTCTTCCGAATATCAAAACATGACAACAGATGAAAAAAAAGAGGCTGTCAGAGACGTTTACGAAGCGGCATCAGATGCCGCAAAGCGTTCTATTGTTATTTCTATGGGAGAGACAACCAAAAACGCTTACGACTACGGAGAATTGAACAAGACGCAAAAGGCACTTGTTGACAGCGGAACGATGAGTGTTAGTCAAGTAAAAGAAGCAAATCAGATATTGTCTGAAAGCGGAGCGGATTCCAGTGCGGGAAAAGCCTACGCGCTTGCAGAAAGCGGCATGAATGAGGAAGCAGTTATAGCAATGACATCGAAAACAGCCGTAGAGAAAGCAACAAAGCTTCGAGAAGCAGGGGCAACAAAGGAAGATGTGATAAACGCAGCGAGGACAATCAGAGAATCCGGTTACACAAAGAATATCGGAAAGGCTTATGCGCTTTTAGACAGTGGCCAATCAACTCAAATAGTCAGTACACTTTTATCTGACAGTGCAGTGAAAAGAGCGACAGCAATCAAGAGTGCAGGAATTACACCTGAAATGTTAGATCATGCTGCCGGTCTGATCGACGCAAACGGAAACGGTAGATATTCCAACGACGAACTCAAAGGATTTTTATCGAGTGCAGATATTTCAATGGAACAAAAATGGGCATTGTTCGAGGCATTAAAAGCAAGTCCGAAGACAAAGAACCCGTTTTAGAAAGGAGAAAAAGACATGGCAAAAGTTATTTTATCCGGTTCCAAACTGACAGAGCATTTCACGTTCAAAGAATATGCTAAAAATCAGACTGGAACCGTCAAGCTGACGGCAGAAGCAATTCTTCACGCACAGTGTCTTGAAGAATTCCGAAAATGGCTTCATAGACCGATGAAAATCAACGCTTGGTATCGAACTGCCGCCTACAATAAAAAAGTAGGCGGCAACGCAAAATCAAGCCATCTAAGGGGTGTTGCCACAGATTGGGGCATGCCAGGACTTTCTGAAAAGGAATTCATTCGGTACGCTAAGAAGTGGAAAGAGATCTGCGAAGCGCACGATATTGTAGGAGAAGCAGGACTTTATACATGGGGTATGCACATGGGATCTTCCGTAAAATACTCTAAGACGTTCTACAACTGGGATTCAAGAAGCGGAAAACAAATTAACAAAGCATTTGCAATTTAAGGAGAACTTATGCAGGAGAACTACGTATTAACATTGATTCTAGCGGTTATCAGCTCGTCTTGGGTTGGACCCACAATTCGCGATTTTGTGAACGACAGGAGAAAAAAGAAGAGACCGGGCGAGAGAATGATTCTTGCGATCGGGAGAAAGCAGCTATTAGACGATGCAAAATCATACCTCAAGAACGGCGGGATACCGGAGGACGATTACGAAGCGTTTCAAGAGCAGTATGAGGCTTATATTGGCATGAAAGGTAATTCAAAGGTTAAGAAATGGTGTGAGGAAGCATTAAAGCTTCCAATCATTTATGAGGATTGATTATGAAAAAGAGAACAAAGTTTGTTATTGCAGCGATGGTCAATATCATTTGGTACACCGTCGTTGTTTTGGTACTATCTTACAAGGATAAGACGGTGCCCGATGCGCTGACCGTTGCATGGTTTGGCGCATGGACGATTGAACTCGCATTATTAGCCGGTATTAAGGTAAAGGGAAAGGATGAGTAACATGGTAAACTGGACAGAAGTAATTATTAGCTTATGCACACTGATTATCACAGGCGTTTTAGTCCCGCTTGTGACGGCAAAATGGAAGACTGCAAAGGCTGAAATGAGCAAAGAAAAGCAGGAAACAATCATGTACTGGACGGAAGTTTCAGTCAGATGGGCGAAACAGTGGATGCAGTCTGAAACAGGCGAAAAGAAAAAGGCAGAGGTCCTACAGTTTGTTTCCAATAAGCTGAAAGAACTGAAAATCAATGTCTCTGCCGACGAATTAGACAAAATTATTGAAGCTGTCTACGAACAGGTAAAGAAAGAGATAAAAGAATAGGAGAAAACATGCGGGTATGTGGCTTCACCAAGCCGGAACTCGACTTCTTTCGCGAAAATTGCAATTTTGTCAATTTAGAGATTGAAGTATTTGAGATGCGGTCAAGAGGGATTCCCTTAGAAGCAATCGCCGAAGCACTCAACATATCAGCAGACACAGCAAGAAAATATTCTCAACGTGTAAACAGGAAAATAGGGAAAGTATTGTAAGGGGTCGATTCTGACCCCTTCTTTTTTTATGCCTTTTTTGTACCTTTTTCGTAAATTGTCTCATTGGCGTATGCGTGTCAGAATAAAAGAAAAAAGGAGAAAATCATGTTCAACACACAGGGCATTCAATATGTCAATGGAATAGAGAGCGCAAACGCTTATAGAATTTTCCCGAACCAACAAGTCATACTGATGGATTCTACAAGACCTAGATTCTATTTGAAAACGTCCGACGCTTCCGGATTCTCTACGGTAAAGGCTTTTGATTTTGTAGAAGTGCAAGAACCGAAAGCTGATATTGTAAACCATGCGGAATTAGATGAATTAAAAGCGCAGATTATGGAACTATCCGAAACAATCAAAAAGTCGCTCGCAGATAAGGGGGTAGAGTAATGAATCCTATTTTACAAATGACACAGATCGCACCGGCAATCGGTCAAATAAAACAAATCATGCAGACTGCAAAAGACCCGATGTCCGCGCTTAGTCAAATGAACGACCCAAGAATCAAAGAGGTTATGGATATGGTAAACGGTAAAAACCCACAAGAGGTTTTTTATCAGAAATGCAACGAAATGGGCATAAACCCCGATGTGATTCTTGGCATGCTTCGATAAAATTGCAATTTTATAAATAAAAGAAAAGGAGTATTAT
>ERZ1034723.146-NODE-146-length-40649-cov-9.328595_pt1 | contig 40649 bp, 47 predicted proteins | sample MGYA00520637_ERZ1034723 | MGnify/ENA primary metagenome ERZ1034723 (study PRJEB33766, sample SAMN09781719) | gut metagenome | biome: gut microbiome | host: Homo sapiens | place: Madagascar | study: EMG produced TPA metagenomics assembly of the PRJNA485056 data set... | reverse complement strand
GACAGCGACACACTTGCATCGGATGCAGCCCGGTTAACGTGCCGGCACGGCCTGGTTAAGTAGTTTCCGTCTCAGTTTGTGACGCAAAATGAGAAACCAGTAATAACTCAAATTGAGTTATAATAAGAACGCAAAGAGACTCTAAAAGAACCACATTGCTTGACATTAACCCAAAATGAGACACAATAAGAAATAATAAAAACTCAAAAAGATGCATCGACATAAAGGATGCTCAATTTTGAGACAAACACAAACTCAAAAAGAGGCAAAAAGAATGCTAAAAGTATCATGCGATGATGGTTCAACTAACGTAAAACTGGCCTGGCTTGAAGATGGCGAGGTAAGAACCAGTCTGTCAGGAAACAGCTTTAAAGAAGGCTGGAACCCGGGACTGTTTAATGCCGGCAAAGTTTACAATTACGTCGTGGATGGAAAAAAATACACCTATGATTTGGGCAGCACTGCTGTCATAGGTACAACACATGTCAGTTATCAATACAGCACCACCAATCTGCTTGCCATACATCATGCACTGCTGACATCCGGCCTTCAGCCACAGGATGTAGAACTGACAGTAACATTACCTGTGACCGAATTCTTTGATAATGACAATCAACCAAATGAAGAAAGAATAGAAAGAAAAAAGGCAAATGTTCTCCGTGAGATATCTCTGAATAAAGGGGAAACATTTAAAATTAAAAAAGTTAATGTAATGCCTGAATCTTTGCCGGCTGCATTTGAATCACTAAAAAAAGATAAAGTAAACAAACTTGAACGCAGCCTGATTATCGATCTTGGAGGAACCACTCTGGATTGTGGTTTAATTCTCGGTGCATTTGAAGGCATTTCTGAAATCCGTGGGTATTCAGAAATCGGGACATCCCGCATCACTCATACCGTCATGAATGCGCTGACGAAAGCCTCCACACCATGTAATTATTTTATTGCTGATGAGTTAATAAAAAACAGACATGATAATGAATATCTCCAGACATTAATAAATGATGTGGCTGAAATAAAAAACATTACTCATGTAATAGACAGGGAAGTGAAATCTCTGGCAGAAAGTATCAGGCAGGAAATTTCAACATTCTCAGGAATGAACCGAATCTATCTCACTGGCGGAGGAGCCGAGCTTATTTACCCCCACATAAAGCAATATTTCCCGAATCTGAAAGTGAACAAGGTGGATGAACCTCAGTTTGCATTGGTGAAAGCAATGGTGCATGCGTAATGGAAAGCAGTGATCCGAAAAAAAGAAAGAAAGTTGTGGCATACCTGCACCCGACACTTTATCCGCAGGATAACCTGACACAACAAACAATAGACTCTCTCCCGATACAAATGCGGGGAGACTTCTACAGACAATCTCTTATTTGCGGAGCAGCTCTTTATTCTGTTGACCCCCGACTGTTAACGCTAATCAGTGGTTTTTTCAGTGAGAAAATCACTGCAGAAAATCTGGTGAAACTTATAGAGCAAACAACAGGATACACATCTACATCAATTGATATAAGTGTGTTAAAAAACATCATAGGGGCATCTTCAGAAAACAAATCAGAGAGCATCACTTCAAAAGATGATTTCGAAGAACAAACCAGACGCAATCTTTCTATGTTAAAAAAATAATAAAAAAGAGCAGGTTCAGTCAATTACCTGCTCTTCTTTTATACATACTAAAAAATCGAATTTTTACGAAGATTCAGATTATCATAAAAAATGTTAGTAGAAAAAACATGCGGTATAACACGAAAGGAATCATAGTACATGGGCACCACGATTCAATACGTCAAGGAAAACAGAATACAGCAATGCACTTGTACTGTTTCTATTATTCTGGCTATTTCAATAAAGGCACTTGCTCGCGATCTGTCATTTTCTGAAACTCTTCATGCTGCATTTCGATTTTCCTTCTAAGATCATAACTCGCATACCTGTTCTTTTTATGCATATCCATATCGATTTTTGTGACGAGTTCAAACCACAATGTTCGCACTCCCCATGCAGCGTTATGAAACATTTCCGCAACGGCTATAGAGTCTGTATTAACTGCTTCAGTCATGTAGTCGCTAATACGTTCAGCGGTAATTTTCGTTATTTCATCGTAATTCATTTTATCTCCTACAAGATTATTTAATGGAATGCAAAATATCTGGCCTGATAACAATGCTCCAGAATTAATACCTGCAGGCTATGTTAAAGTTGTCCCGACACACAATCTACCTGTTTTCTCGTGTGTGCCACAGGCGCAATACATAAATAGTCTGGCCATTAAGTTCGTAACGGATTTCGTACTCGCCAGCAAAAATCCGTCTGACCTCCCTGGGTTCAAACTGAAATAACTGTTCCCCCATACGTGGATGAGTTAACAGAATGACCGGTGCCTGTGTCAGGGACTGTACCGTTCTGGCGGCAGCAGGTTTACTGGCCAGCACCAGAAAATCATATAACCGCGCCAAATCAGAAAGCGCCTTACTGGTCCACTTCAGTTCCATCAGCGTGGCACCGGTAACGGATTGTCAGTACTGAGACTGTCCGCCCAGGCCTGTACAGCCTGATGGTCGATAACCTGTCCGGATGTCACATCGTCCAGGGCTTCCAGCGTCAGGCGATTACGCTCCTCCTCCTGGGCAAGCCATGCAGAAAGCGCCTGTTTGATAACCCAGCCTCGGGAGCGTTCCAGTCTGGCGGCCATCTGGTCGACTTTATCAGCCATAGGTAATGGCACATGCGCGGTAATGACTTTTGTTGCTTGTGCGGTATTGTTTTTCATTTGCATATCCGATTAGTTGTTAATCACATTTAATCATAGTGATTACTTTCAGACGGAACAAGGCAAATAATGCGCGTCAACGCATGTAAGGCGGCATACGGAGGTTACATGTAGCACAGGTGTAAAACCGCCGAAGCCCGGCGTAAGCCGGTACGGTCGTCCGAATATCACCAGTCCCCCTCCGGCCCTGCGAGGCCATGTGGCCTGTCAGCGATGAAAATGCCCCCTGTGCGCGGTCGGAGTGGTCCCGACAAGGGTTTACCCGCAGTCAGGGCATATCTCCGCGTTAGCGGGACGTCAGGGCCGCTAACGAGCGAGTATGAAATCAGTTTGGATATTCGAAATTATTGTACGTTTAACGCACCATTATTAATGCTAATGTATGCATACATTAGCATTAATAATGAAGGGAAAGAATAACAATGGCAGTCAACCCACTTCTTTTTTGGATTTCTTAATTTTCGTCTGATAAAGCCGCTTTACCCGTTCAATTTCTGCCAGCGTTGCGGACCAGTGTAGTTCGGCGGCATGACGATATCTGGCTGCCATTTTTTCCACCACCTCCGGATTACTGTCCACGCTGCGGTGCTGACGCCCCTTCTCCCCAAAAACTTCAACAACCAGCCACTGGCTTCCGGTTCTGCCGAACAATGCCTTACACAAACGTCTCACAGTCAGCGGGGTTAAATCTGGATCGGGATCGTAAGCAACTGTAGCAAAAATAAAGCGCAGCATTTCTGATGTCTTGTAGCGCTTTACGCTGGCAGCCAGGCGTGAGGCGCGTTGCGGTGCTTTCCAGCGGTCGTTACTGTAATTAGCCACCTCAGCCAGATAATCCTTTTCAAGGTTTTCAGCCGTGTAGCACCTGCCACCTAAAAAAAGCCGCATGGCCCTCCTGGTTTTATCTCTCACATATCATTCCTCATTAATGCTAATGTACACATACATTAGCATTAACATCTGACAGCAACAAGCGGCGGATTTACGTCTGGATAACGTAAATGATTGCGGTATACAGGCCAGGCGGTCAGATTTTCAGCCGCTCCTGCTCCTGCAGCAGTTCCAGATGATATGCAGCAATAGCGTTTACCACCCCTGCCGTCATCCGTGCGTCGGCGATCGCTGAGTGTGCCTGCCCTTCCCAGGTCAGTCCGGCCTGGCTGGCAGCACTGGCCAGTGAAATCGTGCCATAGCGGTTGGTGGCCCCATAATATCCTGCAGCCAGCTCCATCGCACAATATACCGTCAGTTCTTCCAGCCAGTCAGCCGGATCGCTATGTGCGGCAGCAGTCTGTTTCAGAATGCGGATGTCGAACCGGGCATTAAAGATAATTAATGGTCGCTCCCCGATTGCATGACGCAGTTGCCGCGCCACATCTGTCCATAATGGTGCGCCGCAGAGAGCCTGCTCACTGATACCATGCACGGCGGCGGCCTGCGCCCCGATGGCGACCGTGGGCTTCAGCCTGGTTTCAAATACCACCTGACCGGCCGCATCGGTCAGGCCGATTTCCAGGGCTTCCGCGGTATTGTCCAGTCCTGTCGTTTCAGTATCCAGAAAGAGTGGTGCCAGACTCAGCCAGTCATATGCCTGCCGTGCCATCCGGCCACTGGTGCTGTTTAGTCGGGATAAAACGGAAAGCCGCTGGCCAGCCAGCTGTTGTTTACTCGTCAGAGGGCGTTTCTCACGCATCGGAACACAGTCTGCAATTCGGTATACAGCGAACCTGCCACCATAAGTGTTTTTATACCACTTAACCGGCTCAGCACCGGGGGCTGGTTTCATTCTGAATTCATCGCGCAGACGTCCTTTCGAGAAACACCTGTCTTCGGCAATCGCCTGCGCACGTCTGGTGGCCAGCTCATCATTATTCATGGTTATTGCATCTCCTTATATCCGGACAGCCCCTCTATGGCCACTTCTGTGCAGTATGCAATACACGCAGGATATACACTTTTCCCCACTGGCTGTCGACCTCATAAACCAGAACAAAATGCGGGTGAATAACCAGTTCCCGGGTACCTTCCACACGACCGTTGCGGCCTTTATACGGCTGCCCGGCCAGGCTGCTGGCTGAATAACCAATCCGTTCGTCCAGTTCAATGGCAGCCATCAGGTTCTGCTCCGCAATGTACTCACGAATATGCTTCCTGTCCTGGCTGGCCAGCATGGTCCAGAATATCTCCATCATTTACCGGCAACCTTCCTGCTCATTTCATCCCGCCATGCGGTAGCTGAGGATTCGACCATGTCATGGGAAAGCACATCACCGCGCTCAAGTTGCTGGCGTCCTGCCTCAACCTGGTCACGGAACCAGGTATTATGCTGCCGTTCAACGGTCTGGCGCATAAAATCCCGGATTAACTGAGAGCCATTACGGTCCATGCTTTTTGCAGCGGCCATAAAAGCATCCTTCAGTTCAGCGTCGATTCTTAAACTCATATTAACCTGTGCCATTTATCACCTCGTCATTACCACGTATATACACAGTATATAACGATTCAGATATCGTCACCAGGATATGCCGCGCCAGCGGCATGGAAGGCGGCACGCTGTGGTTACATGTGATACCGGAGTAAAACCGCCGAAGCCCGGCGTAAGCCGGTACTGATTGATAGATTTCACCTTACCCATCCTCGCCCTGCCAGACCATACCCGCTTTCAGCCATGAGAGAGCTTCTGTGCGCGGTCGGAGTGGTCCCGACGAGGGTTTACCCGAAGTCGGGGCGTATCTCCGCGTTAGCGGGCCGTCAGGGCCGCTTACGAGCGTGTACTCGATACTTCCAGCCAGAATACTGACAGCGACGATGATGCTTAGTTACAACATTCATAATTAAAAGCGATGTTGTTCCCGCCCTTTGGGCGGGGCGGCGGCGCTTTTCAGTTATGAGGGATGGGCACGGTATATCAGAACTGTGCTTGTCGGGGGCCCGCCGCTTGCGGTGGGAGGTGCTTTTAATTCTGAGCGGCGCGGCGTTAGCCGCTGCAAGCGAAGGCATCTTTTTATTCGTTCACAGTGGTTTCAGAGATAAAGACTTTTCCTGCGGTGGAACGACGCAGGGGATTAAATAGAGGGTTAAGACTATATTGCAGGTTTGTTGTTTCTGGTTTGCAGCTTCTTAAAGTTCTTTGTTTGCGGATTTGTGTGGATAACTGAAACGACGTGGCCACGTTCTGACGACCGGTGAGTGATTTTATAGCTTTGTATGGCCGGATGAGGGGATTTCTGACGGTTACGGGGGATTTCTGGCTGGACGGAACCTGCGCCGAAAGCCCCGGAGGGGCTGGCGATGATTCAGTGCTGAAGGGTGGTGCTGTCTAGTGCGGTGGCGGGGCAGCCAGCGTCAGTTCAAGCTGACGCAACTCCCTGATGGCCAGTCGCTTCAGATGGTCATCGGAACAAAAATAGGCTTCATCCGGCGGCAGACGCTTCCTGAGATACTCCGCCATCTCATGAATCTGCTGGTCTGCAGGCAGTTTCTTCAGGCGATTAGCACGCTTGCGGGCTGCAGCTTTCGCCCGACGGTGTTTCAGCGCATCCTGGCTGCGCTGCAGATACCAGCGTTTTCTGGCCGCATGCACGGAAATATCTTCGTCCTCACGCAGTACACCTTCCCGGATGAGCTGCTGGCGGATTTCACTTTCACGCAGCCGCTTCTGCTGCTGTTCGTGAAGTTTCACCATGTCGACGCCCAGCATCTGCCACCCTGCCGGTGTTATCCAGACGTAACGTGGCAGACGCTGGCGGGTTTCACGGTCCCACATCGTTTCTTCCGACACACCCAGCACACCAAAACGCACCTGTTCGGCCAGCAGACGGGAAAGCCGGGAGACCGTCACCTCGAGTTCGGGGATAACCTTTCCTTTGCTGTCTTTCGGGCTGATTTCTCTGGCCAGACGGGAAACACTCATCCCCACGGTGTGTGTGCCCGCATCACTGAAGCTGACCAGAACCGGCCAGATGGCATCGAGGAGGCGTTGTTTTTCCGGACGGAAAGCATATTTTCGACCAGCGAATATCCGCTTCTGCACGTAAAAAGGATGCAACGACATGTGCATGCGCAGGCTCTGTTCGCCAGTCACCGGGTCCTTTTTCACCAGACGGTGATAGGCGTGCCCGAGCTGCCCGCTCAGCGCCTTATAGCGCGCAGGACGATACCAGGACGGATTTTCACATTTGGGTCTGGTGGAGTGCTCGCCACGACGGCGCTTCGTGCGCTTCCTTTCCGGTTCAACCAGGAAAGAGGTTGCCCTTCCCGCCTCATATTCTTCCCAGAAACGGATCTGGTCTTCGGGGGACAGCTGACTCCAGTGTACGGCGTTATATGATGTATTCTTCAGACCTGCCACAAGCTGTCGCTTATGGCGGAACGATTGTGCCGTGTATTTATACACTGCACAGGGTTGAATCTCTGGTACGGTTTCATTATACTTTTCCCGTATTCTGTGAGACCCCCATTAATCTTTTTGATTCCGCCAAGATTCGAGAAAGATTATGGGGGTTTTCCTTTTTATGGCTTCCGGCACATCTTCAGTCTTCTGACTTACTCTCCGTACCTGCCATCTCTCCTGAATGCCTTATGGCGCATTCTGCCTTTATGATCCCAATGGATCCTTACCACAACGCCCGAAAATATACCCGCTTTCTTTCTTTTTTGGAAGTAACCCCCTCTCTGAACTTCATTTTTTCAAGTCTCCCTCTTAATAACGCATCAATTTTCTTGACGTAAATCAATTTTCCTACATGGTCACAAAAAGAACATTTGTCTGCAATTTCATCCGTTTTTGGTAGAAAAGATCGCTCACACCATAAAACACGATCGAATGATCTAAAATCGAGATTACATGCAGAATATTATTCTATATATTTGCACTTAAGCGATCATTTCATCTAAATAAATTACCGTATGCAGTTTTATCGATCGTCTTGATTTGATTTACCAGTCATTTAAACTTTTGCACATCACCCTTTCACCGCCAGAACGGGTGGTATTACCACAGAGACTAAATGTTATGTATAAGCCTTTGTTTTATTGCGCTTTTCATAACATCCCGGAATACAGAGAGTTCATCCACCTGGATGAATTCGGCGCGAAGCGTTGATTTTTGATGACAACAGAACAAATTTCAGACTATCGCTGGTACCTAGCGAGGCACATTACCACAGGGAAAAAACGGGAAGCCCTTTTCGGGTGGCTGAGTGACCGGGACATGTATCCCTGGACCCCCCTGCATATCCGAATGCTCAGACGCACTGATACCGTATTTTCCTTTCGTCGGCAGATAGCCCCCGTGTTTCCGGGATATTTCTTTCTGAAGGCGGACTTTAATATCCATTCGGTTTCTGCCATCCGACAGCACAGTGCCTTTATTGACTTTGTGCGCTTCGGAAACCGTATTCCTGAAGTCCACAACAGTATTGTTGACGGGCTGATGATGATTTACCCGGATCCCGCGCCAGATTCGGGAGTCTGTGAAGCGTTGGACACGGCTTCTGACAGGCTGACCCCGGCGCAGTACCAGTACCTTCTCCACCTGGAAGATCTCCCACGTCCGGTGTCGAGAATTTCCATGCTCCTGGAACTGGTACAGAAAGGCCTTCCGGAGCAATGATATCCAGAGCATTTTCCCGGCCTTCATGGCCGGGCTTTTTTTTGCCTGAATGTCACATCTCCGCGCTGCTGTTTTCCCGTAATGTAAGGATCTCCCGATGACAACAGAATCAGAACATCCTGTCAGAAACCTGCTCTCCCGCATGCTGGCTGCGCTGAATGCGGCAGAACATCTGACAACAGATGCAGAACGACGTCGCTTCCTGAACGAGTGGCTGAATACCGCCTGCCAGGATTCCGGTCTGCATGATGAAATCACCTCCCTGCGACAACTGTTACGCAAAAACCACACCATGCCAATTGGCAACCTGTTGAATGCTCTGCTGGTCAATGCCGGACGTGCCGGGAACTGTGACATTTTCCGCTTCCGGGCAGCCCTCAGTAATCTGATGAAACAGGGCTGGCGCCCTGGCATCTGCCGTTTCCCGGATGACATTCTCCATGAAGCCCTGCTGCGTTCCCGCTCATCAGGCAGAAGAAATCACATTCTTCAACTCTCCGCGACGGAGAACTGCTTCAGCAGCACTGGCGACATGGTGGCCCCGGTGGCGTTCCACCTGATTCAACAACAACAGAAGGACAGCTTCGCGGCAGAACAGGCTTTTTACGCAGAAAACTTTCAGGTCATGTCGGGAAAAGAAAATCTGCTGGAGAAGGGGATTTCCGTGCGAACGATTTATATCGGCCAGGACACACTTCCCTCTTCAAAATGGGGGGCCAGGCATAGTGATTTATGGCATCCCACAATGTCATCCGTATCTGCAGGAAATAAATATGTTCAGTAACTTCTCTCTTTCAGAAGTTTACCCATCTGAAACCACGATCGGAACAACACTGACATCCTCCGGTAAAAAGAATTACCTTCCGGTGTATTTGTCAGAAATGAAAAAATCCCGTGAAGCCAGAATGTCACTAAGGAAGAAACAGCAGAAAAGATAATACTGTTTCCATATATTTTCAGGCATCACTCCTGCCGCTCGTTTATTCCCTCGCTAAAAATCATCTTTATTAACCTATCCTTTAATACAGGAGTATATATGAAAAAAACATCCGGATATTCCAGAACGATTTTAGCTGTATTTGTTGCTAACATTCTGTTTGCCCCTTCATCATTTGCAGCACTTACCGCAACCCCCACTCAATATGGCGATAATGCTTCTGCGGGTGCACCAACAGCATCTGCATTTGGCTCATATGCAAATGCATCAGCCAGTGATGCCACAGCCATCGGTTCTAACTCCAAAGCAAGCGGGAACCAGAGTACGGCAGTGGGTCATACGGCCTGGGCTACAGGACAAAGTTCATCTGCCTTTGGGGAGAACAGCACAGCTTCTGGTAATAACAGCACCTCTACTGGCTCTCATAGTTCGGCGTCCGGTGAGTTATCTACTGCATCCGGATATTTCTCTGACGCGCAAGGGGCCAGAGCTACAGCTACTGGTGCCCACAGCAGCGCAACCGGCACCTACAGCACCGCACTTGGTGCCTATTCGTCAGCATCAGCAACCAACAGTGTTGCATTAGGTTATGGCTCTGTTGCTGATCGGGAAAACACGGTATCTGTTGGTAAAGCAGGTAATGAACGTCAGATCACTAACGTCGCCGCAGGTACAGCAGACACTGATGCCGTAAATGTTAAACAATTAAATGATAAAGCCGCCGAAACACTGAATGCAGCAAACTCATATACGGATAATAAAATTACAGAAACCAAAAATGAATTAAATCTCAATATCGAAAATGCAAAAAACGAAGCCATTAACACATCCAATAATTACACCGACACAAAAATCAACGAGACCAAAAACGAACTAAACCTCAATATCGAAAATGCAAAAAACGAAGCAATCAACACATCCAACAATTACACCGACACAAAAATCAACGAGACCAAAAACGAACTAAACCTCAATATCGAAAATGCAAAAAACGAAGCAATCAACACATCCAACAATTACACCGACACCAAAATCAATGAAACCAAAAACGAATTAAACCTCAATATTGATAATGCAAAAAATGAAGCCATCACTATTTCCAATAACTATACAGACAGTAAAATAACGGACACCAAAAACGAACTGAATGTAAATATAGATAATGCCAAAAATGAGGCCATTATCACATCCAATCACTATACAGATAACAAAATAGCCCAGAACAATACCGTCATTAATCAGAATATTAATAATGCGAAAAATGAAGCAATTACGGAATCAAATAACTATACCGATTCCCGCTATCAACAAAGTATCCAGTATGCGCAGAATGCAGCTGACCAGGCGGAACAAAACGCCAACCAGTACACCGACAATCGTTTCAGTCAGTTAAATCAGCAGTCAAACCAGCGATTCGAACAGTTGAATAAAAAAATAGAGCGGGCAGAAAAACGCCTCAACGCGGGCATTGCCGGTGTGACAGCTATCGCCTCCATCCCTTACGTTGCCGAAAACAACTTCTCCTGGGGCGTTGGTCTGGGAAATTACCAGAACGGAAATGCGCTGGCGGCTGGCGTGCAGTACAAAACTTCCCCGAATACAAATGTCCGACTGAATGTGTCGTGGGATTCAGCCCATAACTCTGCTCTCGGTGTGGGCTTCGCCGGCGGCTGGTAAATCACCTTCATTCTCTCCATACCGGTGTCTGTCTGCACCGGTTTATCACCCCAGAGTCTGTATCTGCAGAAAAGGAATACCAATGAAAAATAACAGTAAGGCCCGTCTGGCTGGCAGAGCAGTTTTGTCCCTCGTTACCCGGAGCATGCACTGGTTTTCATGGGGAATAAAATATGCCGTTATCCTGCCACTGGCCACAATAGCTTTGATGGCTCTGTTTATTTTCTGGAAGGACAACACCACACCGGGTCAGTTACTGGCCGAGGAAATTGAATTTGTAAGGGCAATTGCCCCTGCCGGGCAGTTCCCGGTCCATGACTGCCCGACAGACGTTCCACTCAGTCAACGTTGCTCCGTGATTTTCACGGATGCTGCGGGATATATCGAAAACACAAATCGCTCGCTGGTAAATCTGTTTCAGATGTTCTGGTGCACACTGGCGCTGATGTATGTGGCCATGGCGCTTGTCACCAGAAAATATCCCACGTCTCCCGGAAAAATGAAACTGATTCGTTTGACGGCGGATGATACACGCCTGAAAGAGATTTATTCCACAAATAATACCGACACATCTGAAAAGGAGTGAGTCGTTATGAGAAACCCAGTGTACTGCTATACCGTTGAACAGAAACAGGAAGAGACATTGACGCGGATTGCCGTGACGGCAACCAGCATGCTGGAACAGCCCATCAGAAAATCAGAAGTCCTGCGTGCTGCTATCGACACGATAATTCACGCCACACCGGACATTCATGATGAATTTATAGAGCACCTGAAAAAACGGGTGAACAGCAGAAATAAATCCGGCCGCCGCACCAGAAAAACAACATCATGAGGAGGTTTCATGCATTATCGCTGCCTGTTACTGCCCCTGCTCGTCGTTCTGTCAGGCTGCACTACCACACCCCGGACGCCTGATACACCGGCAGCATCCTTTGTCAGCACGCTCATCACGGAGCACGCAGAAAAAATCCGCGCACTGCAGAAAGACGCGCTTTCACAACCGACACCGTCACCACGCCCCGCATCATCATCAGCCCACACAGCACAACAGCACCTTCCCGGTGTGACCCTTGTCGGGAAACGCCCACCCCTGCTGCCCCTGACACAACAGCGTGGCCGGCAGGTTCCCCTGACAACGGCGCTGAAGCGTATTCTGCCGCCGGGCTGGCAGCCACATCTGATGCCCGGAGTGGCTTCCCGCCTGCCGGTATCATGGACAGGTAACGACCAGTGGCCATATGTACTGCAGAAAATCGCCCGTGAGCATCAGCTGAAGATGACGATCGACTTCGATCGCCATACGGTCACGGTTTCACCTGCCGGTTCGGACCTTTTGTGATGTGGCGCGTTCTGCTGCTTGTTACCGGACTGCTCTGGCTCCCCCCTGCCGGGGCATGGTGTTTCCGGCAGGCCGGTGAGCGGTATCAGATTGATCCCCTTCTGCTGCAGGCCATCGCCATTAAAGAAAGCCGTCTGAACACCCGTGCCATCGGTTATAACCGAAACAAAGCCGGGCAGATAACCAGCCGGGACTATGGCCTGATGCAAATTAATGAGCGACATATTCCGGTTCTGCGTCGTTATGGCGTGCTCACCGCCGGTAACGACCTGTTGACCGATGCCTGTCTGAACGTTCAGGCCGGTGCCTGGGTGCTGGCGCGACACCTGCAGAAATGTGGTCCGACATGGGACTGCATTGGCTCCTACAACGCCGGCTTTGCTTCCGGCAATGCCGGGCTGCGTCAGCGTTATGCCCGGGATATCCGCGCCATCTGGCTGTACCTTCACCGCCAGGAAAAAACCGGTTAACACTCTGTCATCTCCGAGGTTTCCCCATGAAATTACGTCATCCATTCTGGCTGGCAGCGCCACTGTTGCTGCTTGCCGGCTGTCATTCCACCGGAAAAGCCCCGGTCACCAGCCCCCGCCCGGTGACCGCCATCAGCATTCCCCTGAATAACCTGACGCCTGAAGGCTGGCAGTTCCCCGGACGTATCACCGCCAACTCACAGCGCCTGTCAGTGGACTGGGATGGTGATGCCTCCGAACTGCTGAGTCAGCTGGCTCACCGGCGTGGCCTGACATTGCGCATGACCGGCGTTCGCCTCCCTCTTCCGGTCACCATCCATGAACAGAACATCACGTTTGAGACACTCCTGCGTCTGGTTCAGGTTCAGATCAACTGGCGGGCGTCGCTGATCCAGACAGCCACGTCTCTGGAAGTCACCTTTCTGCCGCCCCTGAAAGGAGTCTCATCATGAAATATGCACCGTGGTGTCTGATGGCCTTCTTATTCATGACCGGCATCGCCTGTGCTGAAGAGGAAGCCCCGCCGGACATTCAGCGTTATATCGATGCCGCCAAAAAATTGCCTGACGGGGTGAATGAAACCGTCTGGCAGATGCTGACAGAGGCTGGCAGAACCGAAGGCTTCCGGGGTGGAAAAGCGCAGCGTGCCTGGGAACTGCGTCAGGCACTGACCGCCCGGGGAACAGAGCTTGATCAGTTGTATCAGTTTGCCCCCCTCATCAGCCGTCAGGGATGGCTGCCGCCGGTCATTGCCAGCGCCGGTTCTCTGGCCACCATTACCGACAAACAGATGCGCACGGCACAGCAGACTTACAGACTCCTGCGTCCTGAACGTTTTGTCAGTAATCCTCCCGGCTGGCGACAGTATCTGTTTGCCGGACTGACCACCACCGCCCGTCCTGACGACAGCGTGATTCCCCGTAACAGTGCTGAACGGGAAGTCTGGACGAAAGCCGTGCAGCAGGGATGGGAGGAAGGGCGCAAAAGCGCGGATGAAACGCTGACCGCAAACTTTAACCGGCTGACCCGTGATTACACCGGGATGATGCGATACACGCAGCTGGCCCGGCAGAACATGATCACGCCCCCTGTCGTTACCGAACAGCATCAGAGCGTCACCGGCACCCGCAGCCAGTTAATGCTGGGCGATCGCGTTCGCGACCTGAAACAACCCGCCGGCTTTGAACTGGATAAGAAACGCTGGGTTCCACAAATCACGGTCGGGGAGTAAGCACCATGGATACCCTTCTGCCTCTTGATCAATTCAGTTTTGCCGGTGGTGTCACCCCGGACAGACTGCGTGACTTCCTCGTGCACTGCTACCGTCACGGTGTGTCCGATATCCACCTGCAGAGCGGCGGTCCGCTGATTGTTGGCCACCACGGACGGATGATTCGCTGCAGCCCGTTCACGCTGGATCATCCCACACTGTTATATCTGACTGACCAGATTTTCAGTCCTGACATTAAGGCACTGATACAGCGGGGAACGGGGGCCGACCGTTCCCTGCAACTGGAAGGCAACAGTGACGGCCGTTTTGGCCTGCAGCGAGGAGAACGACTGCGTTTCCGGGCCAATTTTACCCAGGCCACCATCAGGGGACTCAGTACGGCTGCGGCAGTCACCCTGCGTATCATCAATAACCATATTCCCGACCTGTCTGATATGGGGCTGCCGGAAGATTTATTCCGGGCACTGGCCGCCCTTCCCCATGAAGGCATCGGCCTGATTTGCGGGCCGACCGGCTCCGGCAAATCCACCCTGTTGACGGCCACCTATCAGCACCACGGCAGAACATCACCTCACTGTAAAATCGTCACCTATGAAGATCCCGTGGAGGCGCTGCTGGGTGGTAACGACTGGGTACTGCAGCCCCAGCAGTGCGAAGTGGGTAAGGACGTTCCATCCTTTGCCGCCGGCCTGCGCCTCTCAATGCGTCAGGCCCCCACCATTATCGGCATTGGCGAAATCAGGGACGGCGAAACCGTTGAAGGCATGGTGAACTGCGCCCTCTCCGGTCACCACTGTCTGGGAACCGAACATGCCTTTTCTCCCGGACACGCCTTCTCCCGCAGCGTGCGAATGCTGCCGTCAGACAACCGTGAGCCGCTGGCCTGGGACATGCTTGAACTGTTGCAGTTCATTATCGTCCAGCGCCTGATCCCCACCACGGACGGACGCCGGCAGGCGGTACGGGAATACATTCTGTTTGATGAATCTGTCCGCAGTCAGTTACGTCAGCATGCCTGGAACCAGTGGCCGTCCGTACTTAACGACATGCTGACCCGGAACGGCACCCGCATTGCGGATGCCGCATGGTCACTGTATCAGGAAGGCCGGATCACCGAAGCCACCGCGACGGAATACATCGGCTTTCAGGAATTCACCCGGAGGAAAAAACATGGCTGATTACTCCATGTCCCGGGATGCCTCACCACCTGTCCGACTGTTCAGCGTTCCCCCTCTTGCCTGGCTGACGCTGCTGCTGTGGTTCAGGTGGCCATCCCTGTTCATGTTTATGTTCTGCATCGCCCTTATTGCTTTCTTTGCCATTCTGACCCGCATGGGGATCACCGCCGCTGTGCTGGGCCAGAAACTTGTTCATCGCCTGCGCGGCACCCGCATCAGCGGACGTCCCTGGTGGTACCGTAACTTCTTCTGACAGGGAGACACACATTTATGACCCCTTCCAGAACCTATCTGGCAATCCCCCACGACCAGCATCAGGACGTAAAAAAACTGGCCGGCAAACTTGAAGACGGTCGTCAGGCCGTGCTTTTCGATCGTGAAAAAAAATGCTGGTATGCCCGGGCTGGCGCAGATCTGGAAAAACTGAAGCCCTGGCTGCCGGATAAACACCATTCCGGTGTTTCATCCGTTGATGCCAGAACGCAGTTCGAGGATTTTCTCCGGGCAAACGGTGCCATTCTGGATGCCAAAAACCCCGTAGAAATGGATGGTAAAAAGCACCGGATCCGTCTGCAGGGAGATACCGGTGGCAAAAAATCTGGTTCATACGTTGGCCACCTCGACGGCCATCCCAATGGCTGGTTTAACGATTTCCGGGACGGCGGCAGTGAAATTAATGCCACCTGGTCTTACAGCGGTGAAAAACCGGATCCGGTGGCCGCCCTGCACATCAAAGCCGTCAATGCCCAGGAGGCCTGGAACCGGGCAGAACAGACCCGCCTCCTGCATGACCAGAAAGCCCGGACATCGGCACAGCGATATAAGCGCACGGCACAGGCCGGGCATGATCACCCTTACCTGCAGAAAAAGGGCGTTCAGGCCGCGCGGGGCGTACATATTGACAACCGTCAGGGGCTGGTTATTCCGCTGTACAACACGGACGGGCAGATCCGTTCAATTCAGACGATTGACCCGGAAGGTAACAAGCGGCTGGCAAAAGATGCGGAAAAAGCCGGTAACTTCTTTGTCGTCGGCGGTTCGCTGAAGGATAACCACCCCATTGTGCTGGCCGAAGGTTACGCCACGGCGGCCAGCTGCGCGATGGCACTGCGTCACCCTGTTGTGATGACAGTTGACTCCGGGAATCTGGTAAAAGTCGCGGAAAATCTTCACGCCCGTTACCCCGGCAGCCCGATGTTATTTCTGGGCGATGATGATCTCCCCAAACCCGGGCGTCCCGGGAATCCGGGGAAAGAAGCCGCCGAAAAAGCCGCACGCCTCACCAGAGGAACCGCATTTGTCCCGCAGTTCACCCGTGAAGAGCGGGAGCAGGGGCTGACCGATTTCAACGATCTGCATCAGGCCAGAGGACTGGCAGCCCTGACAGAACAGCTGACGCCCGTCTGGCAGCAGGTGCTTGCCCGGTGTCCGGCGAAGGAGAACATCGTGAAGGAGACACCGGATAATCAGGCAACACCGGTCGCAACGAATGCTGCCGACATGCCGGAAATGAAGGTGGCTGATAATACCGCTGCGGAACCTGCCCCTGCGGCTGAAACCGCCGCAACGGACATCGCTGACACCCCGGCCCCTGCCGGTGAGCCGGAGACGAACACGGCAGATAACACCGCTGCGGAGCCTGCCCCTGCGGCTGAAACCGCCACAACGGACGTCGCTGACACCCCGGCCCCTGCCGGTGAGCCGGAGACGAATGCGGCAGATAATACTGCTGCGGAGCCTGCCCCTGCGGCTGAAACCGCCACAACGGACGTCGCTGACACCCCGGCCCCCGCCGGTGCGCCGGAGACGAATGCGGCAGATAACACCGCTGCAGAGCCTGCCCCTGCTGCTGAAACCGTCGCAACGGACGTCGCTGACACCCCGGCCCCTGACGGTGCACCGGAGATGAATGCGGCAGATAACACCGCTGCGGAACCTGCCCCTGCGGCTGAAACCGCCACAACGGACGTCGCTGACACCCCGGTCCCTGACGGTGCGCCGGAGATGAATGTGGCAGATAACGCCGCTGCAGAATCTGCCCCTGCGGCTGAAACCACCACAACGGACGTCGCTGACAACCCGGCTCCTGACGGTGCGCCGGAGATGAATGTGGCAGATAACACCGCTGCGGAACCGGCCCCTGCGGCTGAAACCGTCACAACGGACGTTGCTGACAGCCCGGCCCCTGACGGTGCGCCGGAGATGAATGCGGCAAAAGCGTCGGCTGACACTGACGATATCAATGCAAGACTGGCTGCGGCCATGGAATATGAGGACGACGAGGCTTACGGTTACTATGACATACCGTCCTCCCCGGCCCCCCGGACTTCAGAAGCGGAAACACAGCCCCCCGTACAGGAAGACGCGCCCCTGCCGTTTCAGCCGCCAAAGAAAAAACAGGCGTCTCCTGACACCACGGAGCCGGACGGGATCCGGATAGAAAAACCCCCGGTGGAAAATGCCATCCCTTCCCCGCTTCATGACCTGAACGCCATCATGAAGGGCCTCAGTCATCCGTATAAAGGGATGGACCCGAAAGACATCAAATATCCGCTGGAAATGTTTCTGGACGGAAAGCATGTCTTTACGGACTTTGTCACACACCTGACGATGGCCAGCCAGGAAGCCAGCCGGGATGATCGTGCTGTGCTGGCCGCCTTACTGACGGCACAGAGCCACTGCCAGCTTAAAGGTGAAATTGAACTGACCGGCAGCGACGAATTCAAACAGCGCGCCATCACGCTCATTGCCACCTACGACCTGAAACTGAAGCTGAAAAATCCGGAACAGGTTGAAATGCTGAATCAGGCGCGGGCCAGACTGCAGTCTGAGCCGGTGCCGGGAGCCGAAGCAGAGCCCCTGTCGCCCGATGCGAATCATATTCTGTGGCAGGAGCGTTCCGCAAACGCCGCGTTCGCCCCGCAACAATCGGCACTGCCACTGGATATCCTGCCCACCCGGATGGAAACAGCACTGCCCCGAAACGCCAGTCACAAGGAGGCATCCAGTGGCATTACCGGTCAGTTACTGGCATTCGGACCGGCGCACTATAACTTCGACAAGCAAAAAGACCGGAGTTATTACGCACACCTGAGAACCCGACATGGTGAGCGTCTTGTATGGGGGATTGGACTCCAGGAGGCCATACGGAACAGTGGGCTGAAAACCGGCGACATGGCCACACTGACCATGCTGGGGAAAAAACCAGTGACCGTTCAGGTGAAAAAGCTGGGCGATGACGGTAAGCCTCTTCAGAACGAGCATGGCGGCTGGATCTACGAAGAGAAGGAGGTCACCCGCAACCAGTGGGAAGCCCGCCCTGCTGTGGATCCCTATGTGGTTGCCCGCCATACCGGGCAACTGGCCCAACCAGGTGAGCTGCGCCCCTATCATCTGGGCGATTACCGGGCACTGCAGGCGGCAGTGGATGACATGGCCCGTAAAGCCGGCACCACGCCCCCGACGCTTCCTGCACTACCGGAAGTCCTGTGGGTACAACACAACGGACAGGGTGTGACGACACCCCGACAGACACCGGCGTCACCGGAACTGCCATCCCCTCACCCGGAAGCCGGAAAACTGCTGATGCAGCTTCAGGATGAAGCCACACAACAGCTTAAGCTCCTTCTGGTGAAAGCCCGGGGGGATTTTGTTCAGGGGCTGATTCTGCATGAAGGCCGGCACAAACCTGTTCTTGGGCGTTTTGTCGGTCAGAACGGCGAGCGCCACCTGATACTGAATGAGGTGACACCACAGGGACTCCGCCCCATCGGGAAAGGAAATGCCATCAACAACGAAACCGGCAACTATAACAGTTTCGTCTTCACGCTGAAGGGCGAGCGGGAACGCATTCTGACGCAGGTCACCGCCCCGGAAAAGCGTCCGGCGGCACTGCAACAGGAACTCGGCTTCAGTCGCCCGCCGGTGCCGCCTGAACAGGTGACTGAAATACGCAATAAGCCACAGAACGCGCCACGCAGAAATCACAACGCACCACGCCCCGGCGTATAACACAGAGTCAGACCATGAAAACACTCATTGCCGCCATCATCATCAGCGGTTCATTTTGTGCTGCCGCCAGTGCGGCCAGCTGTCGGGCATCGACAGCGGCGCTTGCCGGTGCCCGGGCCGGTTACGCACAGGCACAGAAAGCCGCAGAATCCTGGGCACAGCGGGAAAAACAGGCCTCAAACGGCTTTCAGCAGTGTCTGGGGGAGATCAGTACCTCCGTCACCGTACCGGTTTTTCCTGATATCAGCGATTTACTCGACAAAATAAAGGATCAGATCTGCAGTGCCGCACGGGACAAAATTCATGACTACCTGCCCGGCACCATCGACCCGTGGGGAGACCTGGGCGTTAATCTTCCGACAACGTCTGTTCCCATAAAATCCCGGGCCGTCAGCCGGAATTCAGTTCGTCAGTCCTCTCCGGCACCGCAATCCACACCTGTTCCACGGGCCTCTTCATCCGGGGCCACACCAGATTACCCCTTTTCACTCTGAGCACCAGTGAGGACGCATTATGAAAAAAACTCCCGTGTCGCCTTCACCGAAGGAGACACCGTATTCTGCCGCCATTGCGCAGCACCAGGAGGCCCGGCTTAACGTCGCCTTTACCCGGCGTCTGCTGGGCTGTAACGGCTGGCTGGGCATCGCCCTGACGGGCGCCATCGTCATCAACGGGTATCTGGCCTGGAAAGTGGCAAACCCGCCTCTGGCTGTCGTGGCCAGCGATAACGGACGCATTATCCCGCTGCCGGCCATGAACAAGGCCACCTACAGTGATGCCGACATCATTGACTACGGCGCACGGGCAACCCGGGCAAACTTCACGCTGGATTTTGTGCATTACCGGGAACAAATCAACGCCCGTCAGGACAGCTTCTCTGACGAAGGTTTCGTCAGCTATTACAACGCACTGGTGTCATCCGGCATTCTGGAAAAAGTGAAGGAAAAGCGGATGAACCTCTCCGTCCTGACGTCATCGGGCATCATCCAGAGTAAAGGCGTGCTCGATAACGGTCACTATGCCTGGCGGGTGCAGTACCCCATCACGCTGCGCCTGAACGGCCAGAGCACGTCACTGCCGCCCCAGAATTTCATTCTGACCATGATGATTGAGACCGCCGATCCCCGACTGAAAAAGGACGGTCTGAACATCACCCAGGTGATCACACAGGAGCCCCGTTCATGACCCGATATCAGTCCGTCATTCTTGCGTCCTGTCTCCTGTACGGTCATGCCGTTCTGGCTGACACAGCCGCACCGGGCAACACCGCAACCGGACAACAATGGCAGCCGGCCGTCAGCCTGAATAATACGGCAACACCCGTATCGGGCATCCCGGCCCCGGCGGATGTGCCGGCACGACCTGTGGAGGGCGATGTTCCGCCCCCGCAGTCAGGAAACTCACAGGCATCACAGGCATCACAGGCATCACAGGCATCACAGGCATCACAGGCATCACAGGCAGAAAGTGCCACAGATATCGCCCGGGCCGTCACCCTTCCCCTGCCACCGGAGGACATCACGCAGCTCCGGAAAGAGTACGACGACCTGCAGCGACACAGTGCCTTTAACCCGTTAACCGTGGTGCCCCGTATCCGTTCCCTGACCGTGAAACTGACGCCGGGGGCGTCACTGCCCATGATGCAGGTTCTGCCCAATTATCCCGGTGTCATCAACTTCACCGATCAGAACGGTGCCCCCTGGCCGGTGGCCGCACCGCCCATTAACGGAAATGAAAAGGGATTCCGGGTGGTGTATCTGCCGGACTCTCCTTCCATCGTGGTTCAGGCCAGCCGTGTGTATGACACCGGCAGCGTGACGGTGTACCTGAAGGGGCTGGCCGTACCGGTCACCATCAGTCTGGCCAGTGGTTCGCCCTCGGACAAAGCGGCATCACAGTTCAGTGACAGCCGTCTGGATCTGCGCATTCCGAAGACTCAGCCGGGCAAATCCCGGCCTGTACGCCAGGCAAAAGAAAAAGTCGGGCTGTATGACGACACCCTGCAGGCATTTCTGGACGGCGTTCCCCCCAAAGAAGCCCGCCCCCTGCGCGTGAAGGGGGATGTACTGGCCACACAGGCCTGGCAGATGGGAGACGACCTGTACCTGCGTTCCGGCGCGATCCTTCGTGATGAATTTGAACAGACGCTGACGGCGGCTGACGGTACACACGTCTGGAAACTGCCGGTCACCCCTTACGTCATGTTTTCCGTTCAGGGCAATAACGTCCCCCTGACCATCGAGCTGGAGTAATCATGGCCATAGAACAGGATGCCGCCCGCGACGGCAAAAAAACAATCGCGATCATCGGTGCGGCGGCGGTCTGCGTGCTGGGTGGAGCTTATCTGGGCTGGGGATACCTTTCCCGCAGCGAAGAGCCCGAATCACAGTACAACCTGAAGCGGGTTGCCAGCAGCACCCCCGTCACCAGTCAGGAGTCACAGCAGTACCGTCAGTTGTTATCACAGGCGAACCGGATGGGTGCCCGCCAGGCAGAACAGGAAGGCGACAGTTTTCTCGCGACCCTGAGTACCGGAAATCCGGAGCCGGAAACCCCGCCACCTCCGCAACAGGATGTTCAGCTGCAGACAACCCCGCCTGCCGGCACCGGTAACGAACAGCGCACCGGCGGCACATCCGACGGGAAACGGCAGCAAATCCAGGCCTTTCTGGCAAAGCTGGATCAGCGATGGGCACCGGGTGAAATGACGCTGGCTGCCACATTCGACGGGAATGCACAGGGCAACAGCGGTGAACACTTCAGTCAGTGGGCCGCCGGCGTGCCCGGTCTGCAGACGGTATCACAGACGACCGCCGCACAGAGCACAGCCGGAAAGCCGGACAGCACGCCGGTCACGGCGTCATTTTCCATTCCGGGCCTGAGTCGTTATCCGGGCACGATGGAAACGTCCGTGGATTCGGATAATGCCGGGTCCGTGGTACTGGCCAGCATTCCGGCCGGAAAACTGCGCGGTGCCGTACTGTCTGCCCGGGGCGTCCAGCTGGCCGGTGACGGCGTTGTGATCCACTTCACCACCATGCAGTACGCCGGCCAGACCTGCACCATCGATGCTTATGCGCTGGATGATGAGACGCAGCGTTCTTCCGTGGCCAGCGACATCAACCACCGTTATTTCAGCCGGATCATATTACCAGCACTGGCGAACGGTATCAGCAAAGTGGGGCAACTGTACGAAGACAGCAACACCCAAATCCTGACCACCAACAGCGGCACCGTGACGGGCCGTACCGGCACGCCGGATGGCAAGGCCGTTGCCGGTGTTATCGCCGGTGGCATCGGTCAGCAGACCGCCCAGGTGATGACACAGGATGCCGCCCGGCTGCCACCGACACAGGCTGTTGTGGATCGTAAACAGGTCGTCTCCATCCTGTTTATGAAACCCGTTTCTGACAAAGACTGTCTCCCCTCATCAACAGGAAATTCATAAATGAAATCTTCACCGCATTTTGATCCCGATGCACCGGCACCGGAAGCGCTCTCACAGGATGATCAGATAACCTGTACCCCGGAAGAGGAAACACCGCCCGCCACGCCCTTCTGGAAAAAACTCCCGTTCCAGCTGGGCGCTGTCGCCGTCGTGTGCGTGTTATTTATCAGTTGTCGTATCAGCGGCAATACACCATCGTCCGGTGAAAAGGCGCAGTTTGTCAGCCAGGAAGAGGTCACACAGAGCAGAGAGGCAGCATCACCGGAACCGGTTCGTCCGCTCCCGGCAGAACAGCCCCTGCCGGACGACGAAACGGATGCCCTGAATGACACCCTTGCGGCCCTGCGGATCCACGGCGAGAAAACCCGTGAAGGTCTGACGGCACTGGCCAGACGGCTGGATACGCTTGAAAGCCGTATCAACGAGCTTCAGAAACATACCGTTCCGGTTCCGACCGCCACCGCGCCTTCCCCTCAGCCAACAACCACCACGACCAGAAAGGCCCCACGTACTGCCCGAAGTGCCAGCCCACTCTCCGGCGTGAAAATCAACAGCCTCTATCCGGGACTGGCCTGGGTGACCTGGCAGGGCAGCAGCTGGGCATTGCGCCCCGGTGACCAGTTCGCCGGCACCACCATTCTGAGCATCGATGAGCAGAAACGGGAAATCGTGACCAGTGCCGGTGTGATCCGTCAGGGAGGCTGATTCTATGGATATGGTCCAGATGCTGGCAAATGCCGTTAACGAACTCGCCGGACTGGGTGTCCGACTTGTTCTGACCATTGCCAGTGTGGGCGGGATCGCCATGGTCATTCTGTATTTATCGGGCGTCGCCGGTCGCAGCCGGCGGGGCCAGTACACGGATTCAGGCGGCACATTCCTTGCTGTCCTGTTGCTGGCCTGCTGCGTGATTGCGCTGGAAAGCGTGGTGAACGCCGGCGGTAACCAGCTGGGGTTTGGCAGCGTTTCCTTTGATGAAATCGCTTACGTCCCCGAAGCCCGCTACGGCCCCGCTGCCGTGGCGGTCAATGCGGGCTTAACGGCCCTGCGGACCCTCGGATGGTGTTTTGTGTTAAACGGTTTGCTGCAATACCGTCGCTCACAGAAAGACGGTCACACCGGACTGTCCCGGGGAGACGACATCTCGTCCGGGACCAAAAAAGTCTTCAGTGGCCTGATGCTTATCTTCGGTCCGCAGGTCATTAACGCCCTTCAGAACACACTCCAGCTTCACTGGTAATTATCTTCACTTTTATCTCACAAGGATTTTTATGAACAACGTAAAAAATATGTTCCTCCGTGTTTCCGTGCGTCTGTACATGCTGATGCTGAAACTGCACGAACTGAAACGCAAAGTCCTGCTGGTCACCCTGACCTTCCTCACCGGTGGGCTGTTTTCACAGCCTGCACTGGCCGCTGGAGACGACCTGGCCGCTGTGTTCAACGGCCTTCTGGGTTTCTTCCCGGCCATTAAGGATGGAGTTAAAGCCGTTGCCATGCCAGTGGGTCTCTGCCTTGTTATTGCCGGATTTATCATGATGGCATCGAAAAAGAACAACCCACAAATTACCAATGGCAGAATTGCCCTCATCTTTATTATCGGTCTCTGCCTGATTGGTCTGGATCAGCTCATCAGCCGTGGTCAGAAGCAGATGAACCTGAACCCGGTCGGCGTGTAATTTCCTCCCTTACGCCCCTGCCTGCCGGCAGGGGATTTTCAGTCACGAGATCACCATGAACATACTGTCTCCACGATGTGGCCTGGTTGCCCGCGTCAGCGACAGACGCCTTCATGACGCCATCGATGCCCTGATCCATCAGGAGCAGCAACAGGCCGCACTGGCCGCCAGCGAAGGGCGTTACATGCATGCTGCCGCCCTTTACAAATCGCTGGCAAATCTGCAGACCCTGAAAGAGCAGATTGACCCGGAACATCCTCACGCACTGACAGACCTGACGGCGTATTCCGCATCCCCTGAGAACAAGGAGCATCAGCCATGCTGACGTTTTCACTGACATGCCCGGTCGCCGGCCATACCCCCTCTGTAACGGAAGAACAGCAGCTGAATGACCGCGCCCGTCAGGCCGGCACACACTGTGAATACTGCGGATATGAATCGCCCCGGAACACGGCACTGTGGCGGGATAACAATCCCCTGCATGACAGCGATGACAATCTGACCGTGGCCGACCCGTTCTGCCGTGCATGGCGGGAGCTGGACACCATTAACGCGGATCGGGGCGTGATGGCCATTCTGCCGGGCCTGAGCGCCGAAGACTGTAATCACCTGCAACGGACGCTGCATCTGGCCCTGCACTGCGGTGACGGGGAGAAACAGCAGGATGCGAAAGCCCTTCTGAACTGGCTGACAGAACACCAGACCATTGCACAGATGCAAATCGGTTCGGCACATCCACAGGCCTGTGCGCAGGCCCTGCAGCGAACGCCGGAAGAGGCTGTCCCTGCCGTTCTGGATGCCTGGTGCAACCTGAGGCTGATCCTGAATCTGCACAGACTGCCGGCGCCGTCCCCCGACACCCTGACCCGACTGGAGGCCACCCCTGCCTGGTGGACCCTTCTGTATCAGCATTATCTTTCCGGAGGCTAACACATGCTGATTAACAAAATTGAAGATGCCCTGATGCATCTTTCCCGTTACACCCTCGGAAAAACGTTTCCGGATTACTGCGACCTGCGCACGGTTATCGGCCTGACGGCGGATGATAAGGTGCGGCACCCTTCGCTGGATGCCCCCTATATTCAGGTCACCCGGAATAACGATTATGTCACCTGCTTTGAAATCAAGGGGGCTTTCCGCGAATTCAGTTTTCACGAGGTGCCGGAGGACACTGAACCGGAGCCGGGCACCTTTCAGTTCTTTATCCGGCGACTGAGTGAATCCCTGAGCGGCGAGTTCCGGCAGACGGGCCACAAACTCAGCATCATTTTTGAATCCGATCCCCTGCGGGGCGCAGAAGAAACAGAACGACTGCTGACGCCCAAAAAACAGGCCTGTCAGCGCCTGCATCTGGCGCTTGACGACCTGATTGACGAGGAAATGCAGAAAATTTCCCCCTACGTGGCCCGGGAGCGCGTTCTGCTGGTTGTCTATACCGCCTTTGCCTCACTGCCACCGGAAGAACGCAGGGCTGAGATCAGACGTCAGAATGAAGCAACTCAGCCCCCGGAAGCGCGTTTTGGTCAGCTACCACTGTACGCCATGTTTGAAGGTCTCAAAATGCGCCACGATGCCTTCATTGATAAACTGGCCGCTGATATTGCGGACAATAATGACGGCGTTCTGCTCCGTATGATGGATGCCCATGAAACCGGGCAGGTGATCCGCGACGAAATTGAACGTAACAGCACGTCAACGGCGTGGCAACCCCTGCTCCCCGGCGATCGCGTCCTGCCTCACGGACGTCTGCGGGAGAACGATATCAGCGCCTGCCTGGCACCGCATCTGAACTTCCAGTACTGCAACAGTAACGTGGAGACGGACGGTGAGGCCGTCAGGGTTGACGATATCTGGCACGGGCAACTGGCCATGACGCTGGCGCCGCAACGCCCGCAGACTTTCCCGGAACTGTTCCGGACGCTGCCCCGTCAGCTTCCCTGGCGGCTCCGCATCGATCTGATGCCCGGTGGTCTCCATCAACTGGGCAGAAAAATGTCGTTGCTGATGTTTCTGGCCATATTTCCCTCCCTGCGCCCGCAGTATGAATCCGTGAAATGGCTGCTGGACAGGGACCGTATTGATCCGGTCGTGGTCATGAGCATCACGGCCAGCACCTGGCACAGGGATAAATCCCGGATGCAGCGCAACCTGACGCTGCTGAAAAAATCCCTGCAGGGCTGGGGCATTACAGACGTGACCGGCATCTTCGGTGATCCCATCCGTGCCTGGGTTTCCACCCTGCCGGCGGTATCCAGTTACAGTGGCCCGAACCTGCTGTTTGCCCCGCTGACCGAAGCCCTGCGTTTTCTTCCCCTGCAGCGTCCCTGCAGCCCGTGGGAAAAGGGCAATTTTGTGGTCATCACACCGGACGGCAAGCCCTTTGTGATACAGCTGGCCAGCTCACTGCAGGAAAAACACACGGAAATGATTTTTGGCTCCCCCGGCTCCGGGAAATCCGTACTGGCCAACAGTATTCAGCTGGCCATGCTGGCAAACAGCAACACCGATCTGCCCTTTATGGCCTTTATCGATAAAGGCTTTACCGCCCAGGGGGTTTATGAACTCATCCGGGATGCCCTGCCGCCGGAACAGCGCCACAAAGTGCTGAGTATCATCCTGCAAAATGATGACCATCACTGCCGTAACCCGATGGATATCCAGCTGGGCCTGAAAGCCCCACTCAGTACCGAACGGGAGTATATTCTCAACCTGCTGAAAAGCCTGTGTGCCGATCCCCTCACCGGCCTGCCGCCGGATGCCTCCACCTGTGCAGATATTCTGGGCCGGGCGGTGGACATGGCCTATCAGGAAAAAGCAGAACGCCCCACACGGTATGGTCCGGGTCTGGTACCGGACGTGGATGCTGCCCTTCAGGAAGCCGACATCTTCAGTCGCCACCCACCGGAATGGTGGGAAACGGCCACCTGGTACGAAATCCGTGACCTGCTGTTTGACAGCGGTTTTGTCAAAGAGGCGGCACAGGCGCAGGCACAGGCCGTTCCGCTGCTGAATGACCTGCAGAATGAGCTCAACAACCCGGTCCTGCGGAGTGAATTTGAAAAAGTCACCCGCCCCGGCAGTCAGGATCCTTTGCTGGACTACATATCCCGGTGTCTGACCCGTGCCCTGACCGATTACCCGATGCTTTCCGGTCGCACCCAACTGGTGGTCAACCCGGAAACCCGCATCATTGTGGTTGACGTCAATAACGTTGCCGGCAACAGCAAAACCCCGGAAGGGAAACTGCGCACCGGCATCATGTATCAGTTTGCCCGTCAGCTGGCCGGCGGTAACGACTTTTATCTTCCGCAGATCCAGAGCGAACTGTATGCCAGTCTGGATCCCCGCTACATCTCGTTACACCGCCAGCGCATCGAGCAGCTGGACCAGGAAACCAAAACCATCTTTATGGATGAAATGCACAACATCAAGGGTATCCAGATCCTGTGGGAAGCCCTGCAGACAGAGGACAGGGAGCAGCGTAAGTTCGGCGTCCGGACAGTCTTCGCCTCACAGTATCCGGATGATGTACCGGAAGACATGCTGAGATCGGCAAACTCCGTTTACCTGATGCGCGTCAGGCCCCAGGATTTTGAGCTGCTGGAGAAAAACTTCTCCGTGCCCCGCGTCACCCTGAACAGAATGCTGAAAACACCCGCAGGCCCGGCCCCGGACGGTTCCGGCACCACATTCCTGGGCATCTTCAGGACGCAACGCGGGAACGTGGCCCAGATACTTCGTTTACCGGTCGGCCCCCTGAAACTGTGGGCACTGAACAGTACACCGGAGAACAGGGCACTGCGTAATCTGCTGACGCAGAAGCTGGGTTCCGCGCCCGCCCGCAGACTGCTGGCCACGCATTTTCCGCAGGGCAGCGCCAGCGCCCATATCGACAACCTCAAATCACAGAGCCGTGATGATGACCACACCAGCGCCGTCAACAAACTGGCCGCTGAGCTTATCGCCCGCCACGGTTATCTGCAGGGCTGAGTCCTGCTACCGGAGACATCTTTATGAATAAGAATGTTTTTCAGACAGGCATACGCCTGTCACTGTGTGCCGCCATCCCGGGCTGCCTGTTATGGCCACTGTCAGGGCTGGCGCTGACGGTTAACGTCAACTCCAGTGCCCCGATAACACAGCAGGTCGCCCCGGAACTGAGGAAGGCTAACCAGACACTCAGTGCCATCAGCGAGACGCAGAATCAGATTGGCGCGGCCATTAACGCCAACGGCGACAAACTGGCGGCCATGATTGAGCAGTCCACACAGACCATCCAGACACAGGAGACCTTTGCGCGTCAGACAGAACGACTGGAAACCGCCCGGCGCAATTTTGCCGTTCCGGAAACCCTCTGTACTGAATCCGCATCCGGCAGCGCCATACAGGTCAGCCAGCAGGCAAGAGCCACGCAGGGTGCCATGAAAAGCGGTTCAGGTATCAGTGACAAACTGGCACAGGCATACAACACACCCACACCACCACCGGATCAGATCCAGTTCCGGAGTGCCACACTGCACAGCCAGTGGTGTGATGCCACGGATTACGCCGCTTATGGCGGAACCGACCTGTGCCCGTCAGTATCGGATTACCCCGGCGGTGACAAACAGCTCAGTTCACTGCTTGACGGTGCCGGTAAACCGGGCAAAACGCCCACCCTGACATTTGAGCAGAAGCAGACGGACGCCGCCATGACGTATGCACTGAACAGCACGCCTCCCGGTGCTGGCCGACAGCTCAGCAAGGGCGAAGTCAAAACAACGTCAGGAAAGCAGTACATCGGACTGCTGACACAGTATCAGGCCATTCTCGATGCAGCCCGGGAGCCCCAGCTGGCCATGATTGCCGCCAGTCAGCCTGACGCCACCACCCGTGATGTTCTGAAAGAAGTGCTGCAGGTGCCTTCTGCGAAGAAATTCTTTAACGACACGGCGTCAGACCAGGCGAAAAAACGCGGTGAAATGTCAGCCCGTGAGTTTGAGACCTTCGAAGTGGGCCGACGATACGCCAGCACAGACTGGCTGAGTGACCTTCAGCAAATGGACGGTGACAACCTGATCCGGGAACTCATTCGCGTTCAGTCGCTGGGTAACTGGTTACTGCTGGGACTGAAACAGGAGCAGCAGAAAGCCAATATTCTCGCCGGTCAGCAACTGGCCATACAGGCGACCGAACACTTCCGTCCTCAGCTGGCCGGGAAAATGGAGCAGGTTAAGGCAGGTACAGTGCGATGAAAGGTAACAGACTGAAAAAAACGGCCTGGTATACGGCCAATATCTTTATTCCCCTGTCAGAAACCCGTCTGACCATGAACACCATCATCCCGTCATGGAAAAAGCAGTTTCAGCGTATCCGTGTGGCCAGAAAACTGATGGGACGTCGCCAGCGGAACCAGACGGCTTACACATGGGCTGAGGCCGTGGCCCTCACCGGGATGACACCGGCACAACTGGAACAACGTTTTCTGCGCCGGAAACGGCTGTACCTGGTGTTAAGTGCCCTGCCGACACTGCTGGCAACGGGACTACTGCTGGCCCTGCTGGCCCTGCTGGTCAGCGGTATTTACACCCCGATGGCGTTTATGCGGGTCGTGATAATGGTTCTGATCCTGCTGGGACTGGCCAGCATTCCGGGACTGCAGGTGGTGATCTGCAGCTGGCGACTGTGGCAGCTGCGCGAACAACGGGTCAGCGTTGAGGAACAGGGCACGTTCCGTGACTTTACGCATGGCAGACCGTGGATACGTGAATCGCTGTTGTCGTGGCACTGATAACGGTCTGTCACCGGTTAAATCAAAGGGGCTATTAATGCCCCATTTTTGTGATGGCATTAATTATGATTCTGAGTAAAAACAACATCACTTATCTGGCAAAACATATATTCCAGATATATTTCAGAGATGAATCAGGCTACACGCTGTCTTTTATCTGCAAAAAAAGAATCCGCCGGGCTGACGCCCTTTGTCGTACAGTGCTTTATTTTTCGCAGGAACGCCAGGATGCTGTTTCACCGGAAAAAAGAATGCAATATCTGTCTCCTGATGACAGCCTTGCGGCATTCCTGTTTGTTATTGCATCCCCGATAACACCAGAGCTCAGGCATCAGTTAAACGAGTATCTTGATACCCTTCCCGGTCAGTTCATCAGGAAAATAAAACCGACCTTATGGCTTGCTGTGGTATCACCGTGGCATAAAAAAACAGCGCAGCTTGTTCTGCCGAAAGTCAGCGCCATGCTGGCATTTTACAGCACTCACCCCGATGAACTGGAACAGCAGACAGCCGAATTTCTGGAACGCCACGAAAGGCATAACCCAAACAGGTCAGGGGGCCATTAATATGAGCATGTTTTATAAACGCGGTCATTACCCCCTGCTCAATAAACAGGATTTCCGAAAATTAATGTCGGACAAGGAAATACCGGACAGATATATTTCTGAGGTTATGGAGATTATTTATGGCTCCCGGTTTATTGATGATGACATAACACCACCTTATGTCATCTGCAAAAACCATTTTCATACTGATGAAGATGCCACCTTTATCCAGCGCCTGAACCGGCTCTGGATTATTCCGTTATATCTCGTTTTTATGCCCTTTCAGTGGCTGTTCTGCGGCAATACCGGTTTTAACCATAACTCCCGTCTGGCGGCCTTTCTTTCCCGGCTGACAGGAATTAAATAAAGTCGTATTTACTTCCCGCAGTCACTGTACCTCCACCCGGTTTATCACCTGATAAAAGCACCTTCTCTTACAGGATAATTTATGACATACCTGCGTAAACTCTTTGCCGGCATCATGATAAGTATGATGTGGATCCCCCTGGCTTTCGCAGACTCTTCCGTGAATTTTGACACGATAGAAGCGGCAGCCAAAAGAAGCTCTGACCTTTCACGCCAGTTACTGGTGATGATTTTTGGCGATGTAGTGACAGATCCGTTCTCCACGAACACCACCATGATTGGCGAACTGTTCTATATCTTCAACGGTGTGGCTTTTGTTCTGGCCGTTATCTGGTTTCTGATGATTGGCCTGAAACACATTGCCCGCGCAGGACATCTGGGAAAGGTCTTCAGCGGTGGTGACACATCAGCATCCGTGGTAACGACCGTTGCCGGCTTCATCACGCTGGCCCCTACAGTATCCGGCTGGTCTCTGGCTCAGCTGATGTTCCTGTGGGCGGTTTCGGTTATGGGGATTGGCAGTGCCAATCTGATGACGGACAAAATTGCCGACCTGCTGGCATCCGGTTTTTCGCTGACTCACCAGCCCGTCGCGCCCCAGACGGTCAGCGCCGCCCGTTCAATTTATGAAATGAACCTGTGCATGTATGGCGTCAATAACGAACTCAGCAGCATGTACAGCCGCTATGGTCAGGGCGGAACGCCGCTGATGACCATCCGGAAGCTGTCTGATGGTTTCGAAATCTCAAACGGCAATGCCCGGTGCGGTTCTGTTCGTCTGCCTGATGCATCCGGCAGCAAGAACAACTTCTGGGGGCTGTTCGGCGCTTCCGTCGATACCAGCAACATCACCAGTGCCCAGCAAAACGGGCTTAACCAGATGCAGAACGACCTGAATCAGGCTGCCTCCCGTTTTGTGACCGCGCTGATAAACAGACAACAGACGGGCAGCGGAGAGCTGCCGGATGCCGAAACGGACATACAGAATGCGGCACGGGCATTTGAAGACCGCGTTAATCAGGCGGTACAGGCTCAGGACAACGGAAATAAACTGACCAGTGCCATGACGGAGCAACTGAAGAAATACGGCTGGTTATCGCTGGGCAGCTGGTATCAGACTTTCGCCACAGCCAACCAGAAGGTGAATGATGCTGCGGCACTGAAACCCGTTGTGTCCGGAATATCCGGCATTGGTGAAATTGGGGCTGGCGACACTCTTAGCGGTGTCATGACAGCCTATCAGGCACAGTTGCAGAACACATCGTACACACCGCCGCTAGGGACTCCAAATATAAAAAATACTCAGATGGCAGATTCAGACGTTCCATCAGCTATGTTAACAAATATCTTTGAATCTCCCGGACAATATTTGGCAAATTATTTTGCAACATCTTTTTCTGGAAACGATATTAATGAGCAAACCAATCCATTATTAAAGATGAAAGATATTGGGGATCGAACTCTTGTTACCACAGAAACTGCATTAATATCATTTACTTTAATGCGTTCTGCTGTAGAAACCTATACTAAAGGCGTTAGTGGATTCTTTTTAGAAATTCTATCATTCAAAGGCAGTGAGTTAGCAAAAAACATAATAGTGACAATCTCACCAATTGTGTTTTTCGTTTTAATTATTCTTTTGGGAATTGGATTCAGTCTATCTATATATTTACCTTTTATTCCTTTTATTTATTGGCTATCTGGGAGTGCTAATTGGGTTGTAAGCGTTCTCGTTGGTTCTACCGGTGGTTCACTATGGGCCGCAACACATATAGGTACAGAAAAAGATAAAGGAAGCAGAGCTGCATATGGGTATATCTTTCTTATTGATGGAATGATTCGCCCCATGCTTATGGTTTTAGGATTTGCCTTTTCCAGTTTAACACTCATAGCTATCGGAACATTGTTGAATATATTATACGCTTCGGCAATTGCTAATGTTCAATCTAATTCTATAACCGGGCTAGTATCGCTTATAGGCATCCTGATGATTTACGCTCGCTTATGTACTACAACAGTCTCAAGAGTCTTTGCATTGCAAGTTACAATGCCAGATTACATCATATCCTGGCTTGGAGGGCGCGAAGCTGCCAGCATTCTTGGAAATGCCGTTGATTCTACTAAAGAGATCTTTGCTGGGTTCAGTCATGGACTTCAACGAACCCCTGGTGTAAAATTAGAAAACGCGAATAATAGTTCTAAAGGAAATATGGACGGTATCAAATGAAAAGAGTTAAATTTAAATTAATGGATATATCTAATACTCTGCTTATTGTTTGCGGTATTTTTTTTATAGGTATATCTATATTTCTATTCTGCTTTACAGGAACAGTTTTCATTTTATTTATTGCATCAATTATTGGTTGTGGTGCATTCTTCACTGCACACACAATAAAAATTAATGCAATTAAGGCAATAAAAAAACAAAAAAATATTCATACAGACATTAACTTTAAATCTGATACGGATTTAGAAGCCATAAACTGGCGGTTAGGGAAATATATAGGCATTGATTTGAACAACAAATCAATAGTCTTATTAGATTTAAATAGTTCTCCCAATGTGACAAAAACATTTTCTTTTGATACTCTGGTTGGGTATTATTGTGAAGGAAGCGTAATTAGATACAATTTCCGCGATATATCATTACCAACTTTCATAATGAACTATAAAACCGAACACAATGCCTATCAGGCGTGTTGCAAGTTAAATTTGATTCTCTCCAATAATTACTCACTAAAAAGTAACCTAGCCACCGCATAAGAAAAAAGGTCCGCATTTCTGCGGACCTCTGGCTTACCCTGCCTACTGTCTCTGGTTCGTTTCTTTGTTATAAGAAACTACCAGTTCGAGCATTTTTAGTATAAAACACTGAAAATCAGGCTGTCAAACCAGCATAAACACTGAAGGAATATCGTGCGTGAATAAACAGGACTACTTATACAAGTTACGACGTTGTAAAAACATCACCACACTGGACAAAGTCATCGAGCGAAACAGATATCTCATGTCAGACAAGGAGTTTATTGAATTTCTTTCTGCCGCCGACCATCGTTATGCAGAAATAAAAATGGGCAAACTTTTCGATAAGATACCTAAACCTGTCTGGTCTCTGGTCTGAGAATTGCGGGTTGTAAATATCAACTTACGCATAAAGGAAAGCAGGAGTCCGGGGCATACCAACCGAACTCCTGCAAACAGATGCAATACATCTGTTAGGGTAAGGAGAAAACGTTATGAGTAATAACGCCTGTCTTTTATACCATCAGTCTGACACAAAAAATTCCGAAAATGTCATTTTTACTGAACCGTTTGAAAGGCCGAATTGCATATCGACCGTTAACAACTCTCAGAGATGAAAAGCAACGCGTTTCCCACCAGGAAGTGTTATATCAAGGCTTAATTCTCCGCCTAAAGCCTCCACATACCGCTTTAAGGTAGATAACCGGGGATCATTATCCGCTTGTTCAATTTTCGCCACTGTCGGTTGCTTAACCCCCATAGCCCGGGCCAGTTGAGCCTGTGACATATTCAGCTCATGACGAAGAGACGTTAAAGCAATCTCCTGCCGAAGTTCCTGAGCTCTGGCTGCGATACGCGCCTGACTTTCAGGGCTGCGTGCAGCAATCATATCTTCTAAGGTTCGCATATCGTTTCCTTATTTTCTAATGTGTTTGCTGTACTCTGAATCAGCAAGGTTAATCATATCTTTGTAGAATCGTTTTTCATTCTGGCCAGCTTTATTACCGGCACACAGCACAATGGCCATTCTGTTTGGATCAAAAGCGAAAAACGTCCTAATCGGCTCACCTGCAAACTGTACCCGCAATTCTTTCATATTGGGGTACTTTGATCCCTTTAGCGTATCAACATAAGGTCGTCCAAGATTTGGACCCACTTCTTTCAGGATCTGCAACACAGATAAAATTTCATCCTGTAAATCTTCACTTTGTGTATCAAACCACTCATCAAAACACTCAGTTGTTATTACGTTCCACATAAAATGCCTATAACGTATTCGCTATAATCAACATATAGCTAGTTCACTATAAACTCAAGGGGAACGACATCATTTTAAAATGATCGCTCTCCGCTTCACCTGGGCTGGTTCCACACCAAAATCCAGATAACACCATCTTACTTACGTTTTCTTTCGTCATGCAGAACGCATTCAGCGTGCTGTATCTGTTTGTTATTCCCTTAATGTGAGAAACCACTATGTCCCAATATCCTCACCCTCAGCAGGGTAACGATTCCGGCATGATGATCCTCATCTGCATTGCTCTGGTCTGCGTTGTCGTCTGGGCAATACATCCTTCCCTGTTCTACGGGTATTGCGTGCTGCTCTATTATTTGTGGGGCATCGTTGATTTCCCTGTCATACACGTCACCGTCGCCGGGAAAATGAATCTCCTGGTGTGGGGCAGTCAGCGCAGCGAAACCCTCACTGCCGGGCAAATGATTGAACTCATGAATCAGACCGCCGGCATTCTCTTTCTCTTTTTCGTTCCGGTGGCCATCGGCAGCATCATCATCAGCCGGAACCATCCGGCAAACCGGACGCGCAGGCCCATTAATATTCATACCCTGCCGCGCATCATGTCCGCATTTTCACCGGCTGTTATCCCCCTGTTGCAGTATGGCGATCCCAAAACCCTTCTGCTGAATACCGATCCTCCTGAGCACCGGAGCGCCATGTCGCCGGACGAATTCGCCACGCTGCATAAACTGGTGATCGGACAGCGCCTTGACCGGGAGCGGGCAAGGCAGGTTTTTGAAGCACAGGCAGGGACACCGCTGCAGGGACCGGAAAGTTTCAGTCCGGCAGAACGCGCACTGGTCGCCGCCTTTGGTCTGCAGGAGTTCTGTAATGATCGCGCTGCTGCCATCGACCTGCTGGATACCCTGAACCGTTCGTGTGGCCAGCCACAGAAAGAACATGGCGGTAAACGTGGTTATCCCCGTCTCAGCCTGGCTGACAAGGCATTCCGGCGCGTCATGGCCACACCAAAAGCCAGAGCATGGCTGCGGCATCACAGCACCACACGAACAGCCCTGTCTGCGCTGCATGCCCGTGATATTCGCCTTCCCTGTATCCAGTTCCGCTGGCTGAAGGGGCTGGACAGAACACTGTTCTACGTTCTGGCTTCATCCGACCGCCCGAAGGTCTTCGTCGAAGGTGCCGGTGTGATAGCCACTGCGCAGTGGGAAACCTTAATCGCTGACATGTCGGCCCGACTGCAGGTAGCCATTCCACCGGTGGACGATCCGACCGCAAAGGCGGTTGACGGGCTGGAAGCAGACCTTATCAGCACCGGTATGGTGGTGGAGCTGCACCGGGTCGATCCGGAAAACCTGAAATCCCCGGACACCGGAGAACGTGACGACCTGTTCTTCTTTGCCCCCAATGAGGCACTGCAGCAGGAAGAGCCTGCCCCGTCACCACCCGTCGCTCCGGAACCGGACAAACCGACAGACAGTGCCATTTCAGAAAAACACGCCCCTGTGGCCTCGCAGCCACAACAACCTGAATCACCCGACAGCCCGGAACAGAAACAACCGATGCGTTTCCGCCCGGGCAGGAAAAACTAAGGAGTCCAGATGAACACCTACACCATTCGTATGAAGTACGGATGCCTGAGCGCATTCACCGACAACAACCAGCCCGTTTTTATGTGTTTCCCCGGTAAAAACCCCCGTTTCTTTCTGCAGGGTAACTGCCTGATGCACGACAGTGACCATCACGCCACGCGGATAATTTACAAAGCCCCTTCGGTTGAGGATGCGCAGGCCCTGCTGCAGGCGATACAGAAACACCGCCGGCAGCGTCAGAATCAGTCAGCTGTGGCCGCGATTATCACGGGTATCCTGTTCGTGATTACCCTGCTGTGGCTGGTTATCTCATGGCCGGCCACCATCACACTGACCTTTGATGAACCGGTTTCTGCACCGCAGCAGGTCCATACCGTGCCCGCCAGTGCATCTCCACAGCCACTGGTGACAAAAAAAACACCGTCTCCACAGGCAGTCCGGGCTGAAAGTCTGAAAAAAGCAGCAGTCAGCGGGCGTTACACTGTCACGCTTTCAACCGGATATCCACGGACAATCTACGTGTTTTCAGACCCGCTCTGTCCGCATTGCCGGACACTGGAGCCGGTTCTGGATGTACTGGCGCAGGATTACAACGTGGAAATATTCCCGGTCAGCGTCATAGGCAGCACCGACTCACAGAAACTACTGTCCTCTCTGCTCTGCCTGCCCACAGAGGAACGACCGGCACACTGGAAATCCCTGTTTGCCGCGGATGCCGGTATGGCACCGGGCAGTAAAAACGATGTTCCCGATGCAGAGTGCAAAGACGGCCTGCATGCCCTGAACATCAACAACCGGGCCTTTAACTACTATCAGTTGCCGGGCACACCACAGTTACTGGCCGATGACGGTCGGGAAATCCCGTTATCCGTACTGACCAGTGACAAACGTCTGGCGGATTTTCTGCAGGAGAAAACGGATGGCCATTGATTCCCGACCGGTGGACAAACAGCGGGTACAACATGTCATCAAGTCCACCTGGCTGATGGACATTCTGCTGTCTCCTTTTTCCCTGCAGGCCGGCATGCTCGGCGGGCTGCTGTTATGCCTCATTGCCCCGTGGCTGTTGCTGCCCTGCCTGATATGTGCCGTTATCTGGCTGTTTGTCTTTACGGATCAACGCTTCCGTCTGCCGCTGAGGATGCCCACAGACATTGGCGGTTTTGATTATTCAACAGAACGTGAGGAGGCAAACGAATTCACACTACCCGGTGGCTTCTTCCGTTTTATCAGACGCAAACTCACCATTGAAAAAGCCGGCGGCATCATGTGCCTCGGCTATGCCAGGAAACGCTTTCTTGGGCGGGAATTATGGCTGACCCGTGATGACTGTCTGCGTCATATGCAGTTGCTGGCCACAACCGGTTCCGGGAAAACAGAAGCCCTGCTCTCCCTGCAACTGAATGCCATCTGTCTGGGACGGGGATACTGTTACTCTGACGGCAAGGCGGAAACCGCCCTGGCATTTTCCTCATGGAGTCTGCTGCGGCGCTTCGGGCTGGAAGATAACTTCTATGTCCTGAACTTCCTGAATGGCGGGCGCGACAGGTTTGATGAGCTGCTCAGCAATGATCGTACCCGACCACAGTCCAACACCATCAATCTGAGCAATAACGCCACCGCGTCTTACATTATTCAGCTGATGGAGTCCATGCTCCCGAAAGTGGACGGCAGCTCTGCTGACTGGCAGGACAAAGCCAAGCCCATGCTTTACGGACTGGTGTACAGCCTGCACTACAAGTGCAAGCGGGAAAACCTGCGCTTTTCTCTCACCATGCTGCACAAACATCTGCCGCTGAAGGAAATGGCGGCCCTCTACATCGAGGGCAAACAGAACGGCTGGCACCAGGAAGGAATTAACGCACTGGAGAACTACCTGTCGACGCTGGCCGGCTTTCAGATGGACCTGGTCAGCCGTCCGGGCGAATGGGATCAGGGCGTCTTTGACCAGCACGGTTTCCTTATCCAGCAGTTCTCCAAAATGCTGGCCATGTTTAACGACGTGTATGGCCACATTTTTGCAAACGACGCCGGTGACATTGATTTACGCGACGTCCTGCACAATGACCGGGCACTGGTTGTTCTCATCCCGGCGCTGGAGCTCTCCAAATCAGAGTCCGCCAGTCTGGGTAAACTCTATATTTCGGCCAAACGTATGGTCATAGCCCGCGACCTCGGTTATCACCTCGAAGGAAAACGCGAACAGGTCCTGACCGCTAAAAAATACCGGAACCGCTTCCCTTTTCCGGACATTCACGACGAGCTGGGCAGCTATTTTGCGCCAGGCATGGACGATCTTGCCGCCCAGATGCGCAGCCTCGGCTACATGCTGATTATCTCGGCCCAGGACATTCAACGCTTCATTGCACAGTTCAGGGGGGAATATCAGACCGTAAACGCCAACCTGCTCGTGAAATGGTTCATGGCTCTGCAGGATGAAAAGGACACCTATGAACTGGCCCGCTCCACTGCCGGGAAGGATTATTTTGCCGAACTGGGCGAAGTGAAACGCTCCCCGGGAATGTTCGGTAATCAGTTCGAGGATGCCACCACCACGCATATCCGGGAAAAGGACCGCATCAGCCTGGATGAGCTGAAAAACCTGAATCCGGGAGAAGGATTTATCTCCTTCAAAAGTGCGCTGGTTCCCTGCAACGCGGTTTACATTCCGGATGACGAAAAACTGTCGTCAAAACTGCAGATGCGCATCAACCGCTTCATTGACATCGGACGTCCGTCAGAAGCCGAACTGGTGAAAAAGAATCCGTCGCTGGCCCGTCTGCTTCCGCCTGACTCACAGGAAGTCAGTCTGGTGCTGCAGCGCACGGACGAAATCATGGCGGGTATGGCACCCCGCAATCCACCACCGATTATGGATCCCATTCTGGCCCGCCTGGCAGAAATCACCCTTAACCTCGATAACCGGTGTGATATCAGCTACACCCCGGAACAACGGGGGATCCTGCTGTTTGAAGCCGCACGGGAGGCGATGAAACGCAGCAAAGGGCGCTGGTTCCTGGCACAGACCCGACACCGGCCAATCAATGTTTCCGATCAGGTCGCCCATAAGCTGGCCACTGACAGCACGGCATTCCCTTCTCCTGTAAATACAGATAAAGGAACAGATCCACAGTGAAACTCAGACACACTCTGGCTATCACCACCATGATGGCCGCACTCTTTATTCAGCCGGCCTGTGCAACACCGGATATTCAGGCGGGCTTTTCGCCGGAAGGCTCCGCACAGCAGTTGATCATACGCACCATCAGTGACGCCGGGCAGGAAATTCGGTTGATGGGCTACGCATTCACCTCACCGGAGATTGCCCGGGCACTGACTGACGCCAGAAAGCGGGGCGTGGATGTCCGGGTTGTTCTCGATGCTGAAAGTAACGACAACAAATACAGCCGGGCAGTCATCAACACACTGGTGCTTGCCGGCATCCCGGTCAGAACAGTAAGCAGTTACAAAATACTGCATGACAAAGTCATCATCACTGACCGGACAAATGTGGAAACTGGCAGCTTCAACTTCAGCCGGGCAGCCAGTCGCGCAAATTCAGAGAACGCCATCGTGCTCAGGAACGCACCTGATATTGCGGAAACGTATCTGAAACACTGGCAGTCCCGCTGGGAACAGGGGCAGGCCTGGACACTACCCTACTGACGGAGACAGGGCTGCCGTACATGCGGTCTGTTCTCCCTCTGACACTTACCTCTTTCCCTTCAGTTCATTCATCTTCTGTTGATACAAAACGGAGACTAAAACCCATGAGGAAAACTATTGGCTACTCAATGGTGGCCGTGCAGTTCTTTGCGCAAATTTCCCCGGCATTTGCCGGCGTTTTTCAGGCTGACGAGCAGTCTGTGGCACAGACGGCGATGGAGGCCGGACGTGTGCTGCAGGGCAGCAACAGTGGTGACGCAGCCCGCCAGCTGCTGACCAGCCAGGCTTCCGGGCAGGCAGCAGATGCGGTCACGCAGTGGCTGAACCAGTTCGGTACGGCGAAAACGCAG
>ERZ1034723.140-NODE-140-length-40945-cov-18.535681_pt1 | contig 40945 bp, 29 predicted proteins | sample MGYA00520637_ERZ1034723 | MGnify/ENA primary metagenome ERZ1034723 (study PRJEB33766, sample SAMN09781719) | gut metagenome | biome: gut microbiome | host: Homo sapiens | place: Madagascar | study: EMG produced TPA metagenomics assembly of the PRJNA485056 data... | reverse complement strand
AAACAGGTTGTGGTGTGCCAAATCTCGTTTCTGATAAAATACGTTTTACGGATTCGCTAATCATATTATGTAACTGCGACTCGGTCAGTCAAATTTTGTTCTTATTCATATTTGTATTACAATTAATTTGTTGTGTATTATTTCCATGAGTTGCGACAAGATTACGTTTTTCACCTCTTACATTATTGGCGTATGGATTCCCATTCATTGCATTTCTTATATCATACGCTATCGTTCTTGCCTTTTGTGTGTCTATATCACTTGATTGTGAGACAAATTCAGTTATAGTAAAATCATATCCTACACGAACTTGTGTAACCGCCTCTGTTGGTTCATCTTCAATAACAACATCTAACCTAAGAGGTGCGTTCCATATTTCATTATCAACCCACGTTTGCATATATGTACAATGGTCTGAAATTCTGATGGCATTTCCTCCATATGCAGACACTCCAAACTCGTCTTCGTGTATCTTGAAACCTAAAGCAATTGCTATTTGTAAAACTATCTCTCTTGCTCTGTTTCCACAATCCAGTCCTATTCTTTTAATAGAGTTACGAACTATTTCTTTTCTTTTGTTTGTCTTCATAAAAAATGTTATCAATGTTTGTTATTGCCTGTTGGTTGATTTAAATAGTATATTGCACTTTTTTTCATTCACAATTTCTTGGAATTTGTAATTCAACCAACGAGTTTGCAACCACTAATAAATATTATTATCTTTGCAATTGTTATTAGTTATCACAAAATTTCAGTAGTTATGACAAAAGAATGCTTTATTGAGTTTAATGGTGCAATCAATTTGACGAGTTTACGAAAAGTTATGTTTGAAGATAATGATGTTACAGATGTGGCAACAGATAAAAGAACATCTATGAAATTAATAGATAATAATGGTCATGTCCTTATGCTTATTGAAGCATTGGCATTAGATTTCTCCGAAAGTGATGCTAAAAGATATGAAAATGGATGTCTAATTAAAAGGTTTGAGTATGTAGAAAGACTGGTTAATTCGAATGTTTGGGATGATTTTATAAAGTCTTTTGTGAATTCTGTAAGGTATGCAATGATTTCATGTGAAGATTGTAATTATCTATGTAGATATAGATACATTTGGGTACAACAGAATAAAGACAAGCAATGTCTTATAGCAAAAGTTTTGGGATTGGATGACACTATTGACATTGGTGATATAAGAACATATGTGGGTATATTGCCAGAACAATGAGTGACCAAATCAATGATTGTTCTTTTTATTTCTATTTTATTTGTACCAACTGGAATATTGTCGTCAAGATAGTAGATATAGTTATAATGGCACAGGACTTAATTGCACTGTGCCATTTTTCATACAATTAATTTACAGGGACAACTTGTATATCATTTCCAAAATATTTTAGTACCTTTGCATCGTGATTATCAACAAAATTGTTTAACATTTAAAACATTTACATTTTGGTAGAAAACAAAAATGAGGAAACTAATTCAGTACAGACTGAACGATTCCAATTCGTATTGAGTATGAATGATTTTATCATTTGTCAACGCTATTTTAAAATCGGCGGTTTTAAAGACCGCTCAGTTGAATCAACAGACCTTCTTGCAGCGGGAAACAAGTGCGTCGAAATGATTAAGGACGACTTAAAATGGAAAACCGCCACATACATGAAGTATTCAGCGCCACAAATCTATGCAAGCAAGGAGGAAATGGACAAGAGTCTCGCTAAACAGGAGAAGAAGGCAATCGACCCAGAATTCATTCTCCTTCGAGACACAGAGGAAATGTTCGTATGGGACGGTGTGACATTGACACCATACGAAGGACGCTTTAATAAGAGCGACTATCTTACCAAGGACGAGGACACATTACCTCTCAAATTTGAGTTCCTTATCGACAACAGACCTGTCTACAGTGAACTTATTGATATGTCACCATATCCACGATTCGTAAGAAACAACATTGACCTTTCTAATAAGAAGATATATTACCGTTCACGCGAGTCAATGTCTGGTTACGACTACAACATGCTCTGTCTTATAACAAAGGACCGCAGTGACATCATCTTCCCTATCATCTGTGAACTTGCAAATGTCTGCTCATTCCGTGATAGGGACGACTATCGCACAGTATTGACAGACAATGTTGGTATGGTTTGGGTAAACCAGGAGAAGGACGCATATACCACTGACATCTCAAGACAGAACCGCAAGTATTTGCGTAAACTTGAAAACGAATACTACAAAAACAGCGTTTGCAGAAGCATAAATAATAACTGGAGGTAAGAAATGGCAAAAGTTGTTAAAAACAATTTAGGATATTTAGGTGCCGATTTTCAATACCGACTAGTTAGCGCATTTGTGGAGAATCCTAATTTCTTCAAGGATTTGTACACAATCATTGACCAGAACATGTTCACAGAGCAGTATCTTCGGGCAGTTGTGAGCACGATGAAGGACTACTGTAACCGCCATAACTCTGTTCCGTCGTATGATATGATTCTCATTAAACTCAAGGAACGCGCTATGTCAGAAATCGATGTACAGTATTTCACAGAGACAATTGATGCGTTACGAGAAATGACGACAGAAGGAATCGACGAAATTGAGGAAATGGCGGAGAAGTTCTTCAAACAACAGAACTGGGTGCGTGTAGCAAATGAAATCAAGCGTATCGCTGGAGACGGTGATATGGACAAATATGACGACTGTCAGAAACTGATGGAGGAGGCAATGTCCATTGGACGTCATACTGATGAAGCAACATCACCATATGACAATATCGATGATGACCTGTCAAAAGAGAATATCACAATTATTCCTACTGGTGTAGCAAAACTTGATGACTGCCTTGGAGGAGGTATTGACAAGGGCAAGGTAGGACTGATTATGGGTTCGAGCGGTTTCGGTAAGGCACAACCACTTTACGCTAAAATCATTACCACAGACGGAGTTAAGCGTATGGGCGATATGAAGGTAGGTGACAGTGTTATCGGTCGTGACGGTAAATCATATAAGGTTTCTGGTGTGTTCCCTCAAGGTGTTAGACCTATCTACGAGGTTACATTCTATGACCATACAAGTTGTAGATGTGATATTGAACACTTATGGACTGTTCGTTCAAACAACAATGTAAAGGATTTCAATATTTCACAATGTAAAACATTGACATTGAATGAAATAAAGGACGCTATTTCTAACAGGGGAACGCATTATTATGTTCCGAAAAATACCATTGTAAATTTCACGGAGAGGGATTTGGGTAAAAATCCGTATGAATTTGGGCGTTCTTTGGTTAACGAGAAAGGCACAATTATACCTGGAGACTACCTATATAACTCCGTGGAAAACAGAACTGCTCTGTTGCAGGGGATGATGTCTGTGAGTGGCAAAGCGTCGTTGAGCAAAGGCAACTCAATTGTGCTATCTTCATATATGCTGATGCAAGATTTCAGATTTCTTATCCAGTCACTTGGCGGATATACAAGTGAAATGAAGTATCTGAACTGCAAGCAGTGGAAAATCTCGTTTACGTTGTGCGACGAGTCAATAAAAGTCTTTCAAGACGAAACAAAACAGAAGAAAGTAAAGTACAGAGCGAAGAACAATCAGTGGGTAGGCATTAAGTCTATCAAGTATATTGGCGATGAAGTTGCACAGTGTATTATGGTTGACTCTCCAGAGCATCTTTATCTGACAGACGACTGTATCGTTACACACAATACGTCAATGACAACTTGCCTTGCGGCAAACGCTGCGGTATCCAAGACACCACAGAACAACTACAAGGGTTTCAAGGTATTGCAGATAGTCTTTGAGGACGCACCACGTGATATTAGACGTAAGTATATGTCAAAGATATCACAGGTTGAGACCTGTAAGATTAACGCAAGCGAGGAGAACACGAAACGAGTGCGTGAAATGCTCAACAATTACCCAGACAAGGAATTGGTCAAGAACAATATCCGTATCATCAAGAAGGACTCTGGAGAACAGACATCATCTGACATCAAGAACATCATCTTGAGGAAAATCAACGAGGGTTTCAAACCAGATATGGTCATTATTGACTATTTTGAGTGTCTCAAGTATGACGGTCAGAAGAATGACAGCGAATGGGTTCAAGAGGGCAAGACGATGCGTAAGTTCGAGAATATGGCGAAAGAACTTGATATGGCGTTCTGGATTACAACGCAAGGCGGACGTAACAGTTTCAGTTCTGAACTTGTCACAATGGACCAAGGCGGCGGTTCAATCAAGAAACAGCAAATCGCACAGGTCGTTATCAGTATCACACGCTCTGTTGACGATGTTAGAGACCAGAAGGCGACTCTTGCGGTACTTAAGAACCGTTCTGGTTCAGCGGGCATTACGCTCAACGGTATCATCTTCAACAACGGCACCTGTACTATCAGTTCGGATGAGGTTGTGACATTTGACGACGCTCTGGCATATAACGCATATGCTCAACGTCGAGAGGATGAAATTAAACGCGACATGTCCAAACTTCTTATGAAAAACAGTGTCTGATTTTCGCATAAATACTAACTTAAAGGGCATCAAATTGTTACGTTTTTTTCGTAATAAAATGCCCTTTTTCTTTTTAAAAATTGTAGTTTTACAACTACATATAATTACCTTTTGTACGAAAAGGAGAATAATAATAATTATAAATCAATAATAATGAAAGTACTAAAACGTGACGGCAAGATAGACGTCTACAATTTCGAGAAAATCAAGCGTGCGGTGGAGAGTGCGTACAACTCCGTCAACGCGACGATGGACGAGAAATTTTTACAACAACTATCTGACCATTTCCAAAAACTGATTGACAAGAGGAAAGACCCCGAAGAACCAATCAACATTGAGGAGATTCAGGATGAGATTGAGAAATTCCTTGTGATAAAGAATAAGACTAATGTTGTAAAACATTTCATGAGGTATCGCGAGGACCGAAGCAGACACAGGGAAATGAAGTCAAAGTTGATGAAGGGCATCGCGAGTAAGTTACAGGCGAAGAATATCTCAAACCAGAACGCCAATGTTGACGAATCGTCGTTTGGTGGAAGAATGGGAGAGGCGACACGACTTGTAACAAAGGAATACGCCTTATACAACTGTATGTCAAAGATGGCGCGTGAGAATCACCTCAACAACGAGATTTATATTCATGATTTAGATTCTTACGCAGTTGGGATGGGAAATTGTCTTACTGTTCCGTTTGATGACGTTTTGTCGAAAGGTTTCAAGACGCGAAACACGGATGTAAGACCCGCTAACTCAATCAATACAGCGATGCAATTGGTAGCAGTTGTTTTTCAATTACAGAGTCTTCAACAGTTTGGTGGCGTTTCCGCATCGCATCTTGACTGGACAATGGTTCCATATGTGCGTAAATCATTCTACAAGCACTTCAAGGATGGTTTAAAGTACTGTGAGGATAAAACCATTGTGTTCAATCTCGATAAAGTGGAGAATGTTTCCATAGAGGACGACGTATATAAGTGTCACGGGAAAGCGTATAAGTACGCTATGGATATGACACTCAAAGAGGTACATCAGGCAGTGGAGGGAATGTATCATAATCTCAACACACTCCAAAGTCGAAGCGGTTGGGCATATAGCGATTGCCGCCTTGTAGCATAAAAAATAAACTACATGTAAAATCCCGTAAAATCGGTGAAGGCTAATAATTTTCTGAACTAATTCGCGTTATATTAAAATAAGATTTTTTTGATTTGTATGTTATGAAAAAATATGATGACGAATTAGAAAAACAAATAATAGAATTATACCAAGAAGGAATGTCAATGTCTAAGATTGGAAAACATGTATGCAAATCAACAACGACAGTATATAACGTACTACATCGTAATAAAATTTCAATCAGGACACAAGGTGGTATTTATCGTTTGAATGAAGATGAAATTGTCTCTGGTTACAAGAATGGAGATAGTTGTCAGACATTGGCCGATAAATATGAGGTTTCTTTCGGAACAATTCGTAACGTTTTAGATAAACACAAGGTCAAACGTGATAATCGTTATCATAATTTAACTCTTGACTTAAAATATTGGTCGACAATTGACACATATGATAAGGCATATTTTTTAGGGTTAATGATAACAGATGGGAACGTATGCGGAAATTTTGTCAGTCTATCATTAAAGAGTACTGATAGTGACATTATTGAGACATTTGCCCAAAAGACACACAACAGTAATAAATTATCCGAAGATAAACGTGGAAATGGGATGATTAGAACTGGTGCAAAATGTAAGGATTGGGTAAAAGATTTAGTCAAACATAATGTATACGCAAACAAGACATATACAACCGCATTTCCTGATACAGTAGATGAGAAATTCATGTCACATTTTATAAGAGGTTTAATAGACGGTGACGGATGGATTTCATATAAATCACATAGTATAGGGTTTTGTGGTACAGAAAGACTTGTAACACAAGTCAGAGATAAATTAGTAGATGTCTTAGGAGTTTTTAATGTCAAAGTAATACATTCTGGTCAACATTTGTGGATGATAAATTGGGCATCAAAAAGAGACATTAAAAATATTGGAGAATTTCTTTATAAGGATAAAAGAGATTGTTATTTAAAACGTAAATACAATAATTATTTGAAGATAATTAATGCTAATACCGAGGTAAGCACTGAGATTGCGAAATAGGCTTAGTGACACCGTAGAGCGTAGGTGGTGAATAAATATAATCCACCCAAGAGTGCGGGACACCTTTTATGAAGGTGAAAATGTACGCCGAACTTATTGGAAACAATAAGAATTACAGATTAAACGTCTGTAAGATAACAATATTGAATCAACTGCCATTTACATCAATAAATTATGGAACATGTACACTTATTGAAGGAAGGATGATTATTAAGGAATTATTGGAAGTGTCAATGGAAGGTTTGGGCGCAAATGGTGTAACATCCATTTTTCCTTGTGGTATCTTCCAGTGTATGAAGGGAGTTAACCGAAAACCAGGTGAACCGAATTACGACCTGTTCAGACTGGCATTGAAATCAACTACGCTTAGGATTTATCCTAACTATGCGAATGTTGACTGGTCTGGAAACGCTGGATATGACAAGAATGACCCGAAAACGTACTTTAGCACGATGGGCTGCCACGCGAAAGATACCGCTATCATTATGTATGATGGAACTAAAAAAATGGTTCAAGACATTATAGTAGGGGATAAACTTATGGGTATTGATGGTCAACCAAGAACCGTTCAGTCTCTTATAAGAGGCAATGATAGACTGTTTAAGGTTAACCAAAGTAATGGTATGTCATATGTTGTCAACGAAGGACATATTCTCGCATTGGAATTCTTTTTTGAAGGGAATTATGTAAATACATCTCTTCATGACTATATGAATTTACCTGAAGACATACGAATGCATTGTAAAGGTTATAAACGACTTGGAAACAACGAAAAGTCAACCTTAACCATTGAGGAAGTTGAACCAGGTGATTTTTATGGTTTTGAACTTGATGGTGATAGACTTTATATGTTGGAAGACGGTACTGTCACTCATAACTGCCGTACAGCTAATGGCGCTGACATCAACGCTGAAGAGGGTGTAAATCCCCAGACCAAGGACGGTAGGGGAAATATTTGCCCTGTGACTATTATTCTTCCGTCTCTCGCTATGATGGCGAAAGAAGAGGGAGGAGATATAGTTGATAACTTTATGTCTCTTCTCGACAAGAAGATTGGCGAGGCGAAGGAGATGCTTATCGAGCGTTTCAATTACATTTGCAGTCAATCGCCGTGTTGTGCAAAGTTCATGTACGAGAACGGCACAATGATGGGTTATAAACCAGAGGAGGGAATTAAGTCAGCATTACGTCATGGCACTCTTGCTATGGGTCAATTGGGTCTCGCTGAATGCTTGCAAATCTTGATTGGCACAGACCAGACAGAGGACCGAGGTATGGAATTGGCAAAACGCATTGAGCAGTTGTTCAATACACGTTGTGCCGAGTACAAGAAGAGGTATAAACTCAACTTCGGTGTATACTACACGCCTAAACTTCTGTGGGCCGCATAGTGGTGACACTATGATGAAAACTCTATTAATACGGTCAAATCGTAATAAGATTGGTAAGAGAAACTAAACAGTTGAAAATACTGCAAGTTAATACCGTAGGATAAAACACAGATATCAAATATTTGTCATAATTTTTTTGGTATATTTTCACACTCACTAAAATATAACTTTAGTATGGCAAAAAGAAAATTATCTGAAAGGTTAATAGACAAGTCTGAAATTAAAGAAGAACTTGGTAAAATAGAAGAATCTGATGTTGATTTTGTCACAAAGTCAGGTAAAGTTTATTGTGATTATGGGAATAATAAGTTTTTAAGAAAAACCGTTTATCCAAATAAACATAATGGATATTACTATGTTGGTATTAAATCAAAATTTGGTACACAAATACAACGAAGAATCCATATTCTTGTGGCAAAGGCGTTTATTAAAAAAGACGATATAACATTTAATATTGTTATGCATAAAGACAATGATAAGTCCAATAACAAATCCGATAATCTAATGTGGGGTAACACATCCATGAACACAAAACAAGCGTTTGATGATGGACTTATTGTTAATGATAGTGGTTTTAACGATTCCCAATCATTCTCGGTTGCACAAATTGACATTGTCACTAAAAAATTAATAAATGTTTTCGGTTCAGTTTCTATTGCATCGCAAAAATTGGGTATCACAAAAACTGGCATACTTTATCAAATGCATCATAAAGTAAAAAATACCAGCAAAAAACCAAGGTGTGGATATTATTTTAGATTTTTAGATGAATATTTGAAAAAAGGTTTTGTTCTCTAACGACTATCGAAAGTGTATCATAACAGAAAGAGTTATGAGAGTCAATGAGTAGAGTACACTTTGTATAAGTGGAAAGATAGAGCGACTTGTTTATGATAGAAGTGAACAAGTTGATAATATAGTCTAACCCCCTAATAAATATCGGGAAACCGAGGGTAGAAAGGTTTGGCAGAAAACCTTTGTTATACAGCAATGAAGAAATTCAAGGCGAAATACGGTGTAATACCTAATGTCTCTGACAGGGATTTCTTCACAAATTCAATGCACGTTCCTGTATGGAGGGATGTTGACGCTTTCAGGAAGATTGAAATCGAGTCTGAATTGACTGGTTACAGTAACGCTGGGTGTATCACCTATGTCGAGGTGCCAAGCAAGTCGTCTCACAACATCGACGCTATGGAGGAACTCGTGAATTTCGCGATGGACAAGGATATTCCTTACTTTGCGATAAATCTCCCAATTGACACTTGTCAAGACTGCTATTACAGGGGAGAGATTAAGGACGTTTGCCCTAAATGCGGTGGCACTAAGATATCAAGACTTGCCCGTGTGACAGGTTATTTATCGACGGACGTATCCAATTTTAACAAGGGTAAGCAGTCAGAGGTAAAAGAACGAGTAGACCATTTTAAAAATTAAAATTAGCAACTATAATGAAGTGCATTAAAGTAACATATCCAGATATTAATAATGGTTTAGGTGTGAGGGCGACGGTATGGTTCGCTGGGTGCTCTCACCACTGTAAAGGTTGTCATAACGAGTGGACTTGGGATTATTCTATAGGCAACGTGTGGAAAAAAGGTTCAAAGGAATGGAACGAATTGATTGAGGCCTTGAGCAAGGACTACATTAAGGGTGTGACATTCTCTGGCGGAGACCCTTTGGCACAGAGTGAGGAGAATTTACAAGTTATGCTTGAGACCATATGGGCGATGAAACTGCTGTTTCCAAAGAAGGACATTTGGTTGTACACTGGATACTACCTTGACGACATCATCAAGGACAAGGACACGGAGAAGACCAGATACGAGATTGTAAGTCTATGCGACTATATTGTAGACGGTCCGTTTGAACTTGACCAGAAGGACTTGGACTTGGCGTTCAGGGGTTCGGGCAACCAGACCATTTGGAAAAACAATAAAGGTACTTTCGAGAAATACGAGGTTGACTAAGACCGAGATGGAAAAGTCAGTGGAAACGCTGACTTTTCTGTTTTTTTACCTATATTTATCATAAAAGAGTTTGAAATGTTCAATTACAAAGACAATATAGCATCACTCGCCAATTTTATGGCGAAAAACGGTTTCACGAAGAAACCATTCCCGAAGTTCATCCTAAAGACAGAGGACCAGGACGAGGAACTTTTCATTATGACTGGTTATTATGAACCTTCGAACAAGAAGGTTGTGGCGTATATCAAGGACAGACACCCGAAAGATGTGTTGAGGAGCATAGCGCACGAACTGATACACCACAAGCAGAACATTGAGGGTAGGTTGAAGGAAGGCGCGTACAACGGCGACACAATCATCAACGACAAGAAACTTGAGGAACTGGAGAAAGAGGCATATATGGAGGGAAACATAGGGTTCAGAAAATGGACTGAATATCAAAAACAGAAATGACAACGACAAGGTTGACCAAAAATGGTTGACCTTGTTTTTTTTATATTTTTCAGTATCTTTAAGAAAGGGAAAATCTAATTGCCATCCCTATTTATTGTGATATGGATTGACAATCAAAAACTTTGACAATGAAAACAATACGCAAGCAATATTACGGAATGAAATTCCCGTTCACGTTGAACAACGGCGGTGGTTTCTGTTTTGACTTGAACGAGAACCCGAAGGACAAGGTGGCGAGTCAGATAGCGCATGTCATATTGACACCGAAGGGTACCCGTATCCGTATGCCAGAATTCGGCACGAACCTCATCAAGTGGATATTCGAACCTAACGACCAGGAGACATGGAATAGTGTTGTCGATGAGGTGACGAACGCCGTGTCGAGATATGTGAGTGCCACAACTTTAAAGAATATAGAGGTTGTCACACCAGAGGACGAGGACAACAGCATTTATCTTGACTTGCGTTACGATGTTGAGGTTGATGGTGTAATAGAGAATAACAGAATGGCGATTAAAGTAGTTTAATTTTTTTTATGGCGGAAAACAAGATTTCTTATTTAAACAGGACATTTGACGACTACAGGGAGGCGTTGAAGGATTTCCTCAAGAAGAACTATCCACAGATAACGACAGATTTTGACGACGCGTCCATTGGCAGTTGGTTGATTGACCTTGTCGCCGCCGTAGGTGACAACTTGAGTTACCATATAGACAGGGCGTACAGCGAGACAAATATCGAGACGGCGCAGAAGACATCGTCAATATACTCTCTGGCGCGAAGCAACGGATTCAAGGTTCCAGGACCTAAAGGTTCTATGACGGAGGTTGAGTTCTCTTGTGAACTACCTGTCACAAGTGATTACAGCAACCCTGACAGTGTTGTAAACGTGCCTAACTGGTACTATGCCCCTATTATCAAGAAGGGCACTAAACTCTCGTCTAACAACGGTTATTTCGAGGTAATGGACGATGTGAATTTCTCCGAGCAGTTCAATAACGACGGAATAAGCGACAGGGATGTTATACCAGTACGTAATGCAAATGGTGTAATCAACAAGTACACTGTCACAAAGAAGGCGACTGTCGTATCTGGACAGAGCAATATCTATAAGCAGGTCATCACTGCGTCAGACATTAAACCGTTTATGGAGATTGTCATTCCGTCGTTCGATGTGATGAATGTTGAGTCAATCATATTCAAGAATGGCGCTAACTACAATTCAGACCCTACGATGGACGAGTTTATGCAGGAGCGTGAGTTTGTCCCAGCGGAGGAGTCTCCTACTAGCGTTGACACTTACCGTTTCTTTGAGGTGGAGTCGCTTTTGGACCAGTACAGATGGGGTGATGACATCAGCACGAACAAGGACGGGAATCAGGACCAGGGTAAACCGAAGACAATTACATACGGTTATTACGACGCTACAGCGGACACAGTTGTTCCTACAGCGTCAATAACGAGAGGGACTTGGAAACCTATGACACAGAAATTCATAACAGAGTTCACTGACAAGGGTTATCTCAAAGTGATATTCGGTAGTGGCGAACAGGTAGGGCAGAATGTCAATATTGGTTGTGCTACAGATTTCGCCCAGTACCAGATAAGCAGAATGGTGCGTAACAATTTCTTGGGTAAACTACCAAGCAGCGGGTGGACTATGTACATCCTGTACAGGGTAGGCGGTGGAGCGGCGTCTAATGTTGCAGCTGGCAGTATAACGTCAATCAGTTATCTCAACGCTGATTTCGGAAATTGTCTACGATACGGTGATGACAGTGCGCTTGTGTCCGCTATCAAGAACAGTATAAGCGTGAAGAACACAATTCCTTCCGTATCTGGCAAGGACGCCCCAAGTGTCGAGGAAATACGAAATATGGTGCGCTACAACAATGCGTCACAAAACAGGTGTGTTACCTTGAAGGACTACGAGAGCAGGGTTCAGATGATGTCGCCACGGTACGGGTCGCCTTTCCGTATAAGTGTAACGGAGGAGAACAACAAGGTCATGATGTACCTTCTCGGTATAGACTATCTCGGCAAGTTGAGCGCCGTATTGCCAGATGTGCTTGTCAGCAATATCATCAACTATCTTTCGCATTACAGGTCAATCAATGACTATGTGGAGATTAAGAGTGGTAGGATTGTTAACATATCTTTTGAGGTTGACCTGTATGTCAACAGGAACTACAATTCAAGTGATGTTGTGAAGAATGTGATAAATGTCATCAAATCATATATGGATATCAACAAGCATTTCCTTGGTGAGGACATTTATGTAAGTGACATAGAGAAGGAGATTAGCAAGGTTGACGGTGTGAAGAACCTTATAGACCTTCGTATATACAACGAGTATGGCGACAACTACTCGAACACGATAATCTCGCAGGAGACAAGCAATATCACCTACGACGACAGTCAGTCTGATGTGTACCAGTATACACCTAACGAGACACAGACAAGGACGCAGATAGACCTTGCGGCGTCTGACTATATACTGAACAGCGACTCTGATATGATGTTTGAGGTGAAATATGACGAGGACATTAAAGTGAGGGTTAAGGTACGATGAAACTGTGTCATACCAATTTTGGTTTTTTCAAGGTTATGCACGCTCTGTTGCTGATTGTTGTGTGGTCAATATTGACATTTTTTATCTATATGGTCAAATGGGTCACATATGAAATAGGAACTGGTAAATGCGTGACAAAGCGTAAATATAATCGTATAATAACAATAACGCGTTATAAGATTTGGTTATTGAATCATTGCCCTAATCTTTTGAAATTCTTAGGGTTATATGAACCTTGTAAACGCGCAAAAGATATATTCGGGCATCATTATGGGTTGTAACTGTGCCACAGACAAGGCGATAAAGGAATTGTACGCCAAATATGGCGAGAATAGAAGGGCAAGTGTTCCAGACAAGTTCTCGCACAAGGTGAAATACTATACAAGAAACATACTTGCAGGAATCTGTATGATTCCAATCTCGGTTTATCTATTCCTGTTTGTATTCTACAAGGCGATAGTTGAGAACGAGACAGAAATAAGCATTTCTAAATTCTTTGGACTGAAGTAATGTCGGAAAACAACAAATCATATAGAATCAAGGCGAACATCAATCAGGATACCGTACTTAAGGTGAACTTGAACCAGGACTATAATATCTTTGAGGTCTTGAGTCTAAAGGTGACGAAATCTCAACTGTACAAGATGCACACGTCAAAGTACGGGTGTGTTGTTGGTAGAGTGCTCGGTAACGGTAATTTCGGTATACCTAACGCCAAGGTCTCTATTTTTGTGGAGGTGAGCGGTGACACTTTGACTGACACTGTTCTTGGGGACCTGTATCCATACGCGAGTGTGAACACGGCGAATGACGACGGTGTGAGGTATAACCTTCTTCCAGACGAGAAAGTCAGTTCTTGCCATGCGCAGGTAGGAACTTTTCCGAACAAGCGTCTTGTTCTTGATGACGACAATGTATTGGAGATATTCGACAAGTATTACCGTTATACCACACGAACTAATGACGCTGGCGACTATATGATTTTCGGTGTGCCAGTAGGTCAGCATATCCTGCATACTGACATTGACCTTTCTGATATAGGAATCTTGAGTCAGAAACCGCGAGACCTGATAGCGCAAGGATACAACATAAATCAGTTTGAGAACGCTAACCAGTTCAAGAGTGGCACTGACTTAGACAATCTTTCTCAAATCATAACACAGAACATCTCAATTGACGTAAAGTCGTTCTGGGGTGATAATGGTGTTGACGATGACGACACTGTCGCTATCACGAGACAGGATGTGACTGTTGAGTACAAATTTCAACCTACCTGTGTCTTTATGGGTTCGATAGTGTCTGACGATAAGAGTAACGGTATATCGAAAGAGTGCATCGCCACTGACGATATGGGTGAGATGAGGCGTCTAACAACTGATAACGGCACTATTGAAATGGTGCGTAAGACGCCTACTAACGACGTTGAGGAATTACGTATTGAGGGTACACACTTGATTGACGGTAATGGCACTTGGTGCTACAATATACCTATGAACCTTGACTATATGATGACGGACGAGTACGGTAATATGGTGCCTACAGACGACCCGTCAAAAGGTATCCCTACAAGAACGAGGGCGAGGTTCAGATTCTCGCTCTCCGACTTTGACAGCGATTACTCTAACAACCACCTCGCAAAAGTGCTTGTGCCAAACAACCCGAAGGACTACGATGACCTTGACTACGCATTCGGTACTAACACAAAGGACGACACTTTCGCGACAAAGAGTTTCAGAGACCTTTTCTGGAATAATGTATATACAGTAAAGTCATATATTCCACGTATCCAGAACGGTGACGGAAACAGTCGTAATTTCACTGGCATAAAGAGAATCAATGTCAACGGTTCAAACAACCCTTTGCCATACAACAACATCCGTATTCAGTTGAGTTTTTCGTATGTCCTTCAATGTGCGATGTTGAAATGCCTTATTAAGGTTGTTTCCGTTATGAATAAAATCATAGGACTAATGAAAAAGACTTGCTGTGATAGTCCAAAAGGGTGTATTACGGTTGGTGATGGTATATGTCCAGACCTTGAGAATTGGTATTTTGCTCCTGGGTGCGGGTATCTTGAGGATACCTTGAACTATGTTAAGGAAAATGATAAGAATCAAGAGGTGAATGACCGATATTCAATAGATGGTAAAAATATGGATTCTGAAGTACACTGCATCACAAAAAAGGTGGATTATTTAATGCAGTGTATTGAGGTTAAACTTGCACTTGAGACAGACACTATCGAGTTTGATTTCTTTAACGACTGGATTAACGGTATGCTGTACATACCAAGGTGGTTTGTCAAGATAAGGCGTAAGAGGAGCATCCTGTTCGGTCTTGTCCATATCAAGCAGAAGATGAAATCGTGTATGGACGATATGTTCTACCGTGAGAGACGTTTAGTGCAGCAGTGTAGTCTTGAGTATATGCAAGACAACAATCGCCAGTACAGCGTTGTCACATCAAGGATTGGTTGCCGCAAGAAAGACAGTAAGTTGAAGTGCCATAAGGGTAGTGGACGTGGCAGTGCGCGTATTTTCCGTCGCGAGAACAAGAATGGTGGTGGTATTGTGCACGGTGAACCAACAATCAAGAAACAGACTGTATATTACTTTAAACCTACTGAGTGGATTTATGATGGCGGAAGATATGTTAAAGCGAACCTGTTTGCCACGGACATAGTGCTACTCGGTTCATTGAACGAGTGCGACAAGTATGGTTTGCCACAAGCGTTTAAATCTTTGAGTTCATCTTCGTTCAAGATGCCTACGGCGCTGGCGTTGACTAACTTGCAAACAAATGGTTTTATGTATGGGCATAAGACAAAGGGCACCTATTGTGATGGAGTGAATAACGATGGTATTCAAGTTTTTGACAATACATACGCTGGATACAAGGAATGGGCAAGCGGTACAGAGTTCGCTGCTAATGTCGACTACGATGTTGACGATTACGCTGTTACAGAGTCATCTGGTATTGACTGGGGGTATTCTGGTCCTGGACAAGGTAAAAACGACAACAAGATGTATAATCCTGGTGGGCATTTCCTTGGTATTTCATGTTTTGCGGCACAGACAAATGTCAAATCCTGTATAAATCTTGCAAGGGTATGCGAGGTAGGTGCTGACATTTCACAGCGTCAACCACTGGTTGTGAAATCGAATCAAGGTCCTAACAGGTATCTTTATGCGTATCTGATACCTACTGGTGTTATAACTAAGATAGACCTCTCAGACAACGATTTCAGGAGAATGTTCGCTACATTGAACTACAATAACCTGAAGACAGCGTTTGATGATGTTACACAGACTTTGAAATATGATATTATACCTTTGAATGTCAATAATTTCAATGGAGAGTTGTCTAAGACTTACTTAAGTAGTTCAGAATACAACATATCAAAACCACAGAGCGACAACACCGAGGTGAAAATAGGTGAAAACGAGAAAGATAAGTTGTTTGTAGGTGATATTGAGAAAGACACACCAAACGCACCAGCGTACACCTATACTGTAGACACGAAAAGTTCTGACTACTATAATTTCAGGTTTGGATTGAAAAACGGAGAGGACGCTAAAACTAAATATCTTAAGTCGTACAGGAACGTGGTTTCAATGCCAGTCTACGAGAATTCGTATTACTTCTATTTCGGATTGAAGGACGGTGATACCGCGTTTGACAGGTTCTTGACAAACTATTTCTCGCCTTGCGACGATGATGAGTCAATTTACCCTGTAATTGAGGTAAATACGGTCAACTGTATTGGATATTACTCTGTTAATAAAGGTTTTGTGCTTAAACAAAAAGGAACCGCAAACGTAGAAGTCCATAACCTAATGGCACCATATACAGTTACTATCACAACTGACATTGACTGTAGGACATCTATGAAAGTGTCTGACGACAGTGGAGATTTAAGTTTTAGTAAAGTTCTCAATGACGGAATATGGTCATATGAGTTCACGACAGAATACAATGAGTTCAAGATAGAAGGACTACCTGCTGGTACATACGGAATTAGTCTTCATAATACAACCGAGTCCATTGAAAAGGTTACATTTAACATCGCCGAAGAAGAAATGGATGAGATTAAGAATATTGACGTGATTCCTTATGACTACTCGAAAGAGGTTGACAATTATGTCATTGACAAGGGCAAGGGCGGTTATTTCAATGTTATACAAAACAACGAGATATTACCTGTCGTCATATCCGACATCAATAACTGTTGTCTATACTACAGTGGTTCGGAATACGAGACAATAGACCCAATTGTCAGTGACGGTGTATTGTCTGGTTTAAGGTATCCAGACAAAGACATAAGTCTTGACGGGGCATTTAACGGGTTATCATATATTGGTGACACACTACAACTAGAGAAGAAGGATAGCAATTATTATGTCTGGTGTGGAAACAACAATTACACGGTAAGTGTAGTGAAAAGAACTAAAGACAGTGTCGAGGTGTTCAAACTTGGTGAGTTTAGTATATCAATGCCTTCTGGTTTTGACTATTACATCGGGCATCCTCTTATCACTGGTAAAAGACTTGAACCGTTTATTTTTACGACTAATGGAAATGTAGTCAATGTCACAGAGGACTGGTTACCTAACGTGTTAAACTCTAAAGGAGTATTCACATCAACTGAAAAAGAAATACTAAAAACACAGTTGACATACCAGAAGGGAAAGGATAAACAGAGTATCACTGTAGGATGTATAAACGGAACACTTCCATATACCATTGAGACCTATGGAAACGGAGAAAAAGGCACAATGTTCGAAGGACGAGGTTTCTTTGAATTACATCAATTTGATTCAGAAGCAAACACAATAAGTAATGGTTTCTCACTTGATATTGATTCGTTTTTAATGGCAACACAAGGCGCTCCGAAAGTTCTGATTGACGCTCCAGAAGGTCAACCTAAATATGAATTATTGTTTAAGTACCCTTATTTGGTTTCTTTTGCAGACGCTGAAACAATTATTGATACAGGAGTGACATATAATTATGAAACTATCAATAAAGGTCCGTATACTGTAACTTATCTCAACAATAATCAAATAGAAACAGGAACAACTGTCGGTAGTGACATTGAGATTGTATTAACATTGTATATTGAATCGGCAGGACATTGGAATGATATTGGAATGGACGAAGGTATGTCTAAATATGAATATAAATATGCGGGTTATACTGCTTATTTGGAGGTGACATCATATAAGATTAATGGTGTGGTTTACGCATTACCTGAACAACCGTTCACAGAAAAGGATTATGAATTGGATTTACAACCATTACTACGTGTATATCCAAACTTTGATGACAATATCAGATTCAATGTTTTATTCAGTGGGGCAAACGCTGATATTGATAACACATCATTTGAACTTACTGGGTCAATTAATAACGCTAAAACTAATATATCAACAATTGACCTTCCTACAACGATATCTCTTGCAAGGTCATTTAAGATAAAGTCTTGTATATGGTTACCTAAATTCACTAATGTTAAAGTAGTTGTTAATAGAGAGGCAAAAATATGCGACTATAGCAGGACTATCATTACAAGTTCAGTAGTTCCTGATGGTAAGATAGAAAAATCTTTTCGAGCACGGCATTCTAAAGACGTGGAAATCACAATTAAGGATAGCGATGACCCTAATGCTGAGAAATTGTCACTTGAGTCAAGTTCAACTACTTTCGTTCAGGAGCAAGGCAAGAAGTACATTCCACTGCATTGTCTGATACGTGGCAACTAACGGTTTTTAAAACAAGGACAAGAAATGTTGAAAATAAAACTTGGGAAAAGCAAGTCGAAGTTATCATCTAACGAGAACAACAGAATCGGGGTTGAACTGAAAAGTCAATCCCAGTTACTGTTTTCAGATATGATAGCAGGAGACATCAATCAATACGCTGAATACATAGCGGAGAAAGACGCGTCTCAAAAATACCGCATATATCTTACAGTCAAACCATATTGCAGCAATATCCTTTTCAACACCTTTACGGAAACCGTTTACAAGGAGGGTTCGCCAGATATGGTCTATATTGGCGTTAACAACCAGTTCAAAACAATCCCGCCGTCTCCATTCATAACAGACAAGAATGTTGTTGACTTCAACAAGCACACTCAACGTGACGAAACATTGAGCAGATACGAACTGATACGTGACACATCGTACTCACACTCCGACATAGGTAGCGTCGTGTACCACTGTGGTTACGACATATTCAACAACCATATGCTACGTAAGAACGAGTTCACTATTGTCAACCCGTTGAACGGTTCACTCTCAAAGGAGGAGACTGTTTGTTTCAACACTATCCGTGACTATTTGAGAGACAAGGACGGCAATATAGAGCAAAGTTCTAATTTTCATATCAACTACAAGAGGGAAAACCAGTACTCGTTAATACCTAACACATTCAAGGCACACTTGTATCAGTATGATACTATTGACAGTTTTGACTTGTCAATCACGAAAAATCTCACAGAGATAGACGGATGGGTTGGTTTCATCAATCCAGTTGCAACAGAGGTCCCAAACTACAAGGATATATCGTTGAACAAGTGTATGAACAACAACAAACCATGTGAGTTCATCGATATGTATCCAGACCGTTCACTGTACAGTTTTGTTCCGAAATACAACAAGTATCTTTTAAGATACGAACCTAACTGGGACGTGATGTTGTGCTATGCCTCTGGTGCGTTTTACGACAATAACCTTATCACACACAAGAACTGTACGAAAACAATAACAGAAAACGGACAAAAGAAAAGCGTAAGTATAGGTGATGTGAACGCTATGTCGTTTTATTTCCCTGAAGGCATCAACCAGAACAAGATAAGGGTACTATGTAAGACAAAGGTTCGGAATACATTCTCAAAATCATCATCTGTGCATATATATGCCATACACAACGATGATGTGGTTCTTGAATTTGATACTCTCATATCTGGACTTGGCGACGACGAGGAGCACGAGTTCTATTTACGCACTAGCGAGATTGACGAGATTCTTGCTCTGGAGGAATTAAAGAACAATGACAACGGTTTTGATTTTGAGTTGAGGATAGCGAAGATAGTCAACGGAAAACAGTGCAAGTATTATTACAGGGTATTACAACCACTTGATATAAGACAGAACACATTAAAACTTGGGTTCAGCAAGAATATCTATTCAGATGATATTGTACAGTATCTATATAACTCCCCTATTGACACAAGCACGATTCGAGACCACCTTGGTAGACCTGTCACTGAATTGTATGCTACAGTATTAAAGAGGCACAAGGGCGATTATATCTGGTACGAGAAGAAACAGGGGATTGATGGGTGGAATGGCACGTTTACGCAGGAAGAGGTCAACGAGATTGAATACAACCACTGTTTCGGTAAATTGACCGCTGGACTTGACCTCGCAGTTGAACTGGACGACTACAATGTGCATAAGATACACAATGTTCCGAAGGTAAAGGAAATCAACAAGCAGTGGAAAGACCTTGACGAGACATTGAAACGTCCAGAGTCAATCAAACTTGACAAGTCAGAACAGGATATCACAAGTGATTCCGAGAAATTCATTGGTGACCTTGTTGAGTTTAACCCGTACTCTTTTGATGAAACCGTGATTGAGAAGATGTACTACAGGTTTAACACAAAGCAGAGGGAAATGTACAGTAAGGAGTTTGATGAGTTGATTATAGACTCAATATCATCTGACGACTACGACCAGATACTGAACAATGACAACACATACGAGGAAAATCCGTACAATGTTAACGAGAGCGTCTACAACACACGTTCAAAGGACGGTAAAACGGTTACATTCCCTATAAACATCTTCCCAGAGGGATATTACTACCAGGCGCACTACCCTATACATATAAGGGAGTATAGTGACACTGTTAAGCAAGGTCAAGACACGAGGATAGCGTTCACTGTCAACAATAGTAATGGAGACAAGCATATTCTTCAACTGGCGGACAGTTACAATATGCACCTAATGGACCACCTTGTGCTTTACCGAAAGACTGACAACAGCAAGAGGTACGGTATTATTATCAAGATAAACGGACTCCTATTCACTGTCAAGGCGGAACTTGATGAGGGCGAGACGATGAACGACTATCTCGTTTATCACGAGGAGTCTGACAAACCAGAGTTCGCGTTAAACTTTGACGACGGCAGCGGTAGGTATTACTACAGGGAATTGAAGAGTGATGCTGACATACGCACAGACAGCGACCTGTACGACTCGATGTTCACTAACGGGGTCCATTATATGTACAAGGACATCAACTTCTATCTAAGAAGACAAGACCCTACTGGCGAATACGGTCTGTCATCGTTCACAACATTCGCGAAATCGCAGAACCTTGTCGTTGAGGGTAACGAGAAGGATATACAGCGAAGCATAACCAAAGACCAAACAACCTCAACAGAATGTTAAGATACAAGTTCTCAGACTCGAATATAAGTGTGACGACCAGAAGACTTGACCCTTCAGAGATGACGTACTACGAGAACTCTGGTCTTATCAACGCTGTATGCAAATTACACAACCTCGTGGGAAATTCTACAGTCTACTTGAACAGAAATGACGGTTCACAGATTAACTACAGGGATTATCTGCAATTGGGTGTGTATGACAATGACACTTTTCGTCTGTCGTTCAACAAGGAGATGTCGTTTGTTGTTGACACTATGCAAAAGAACGAGATGTCAGACAGGTTGAACGGTCCAGTCAAAACATTTCTTGACATATCACTTGCAGAGGGATACACGCATCCGTTTGTAACTAACCGTGATGCTGTTGATGTCAAAGAGTTCATCTACGATTTTTACGAAGGTGTGGAGGATACGACTATCAAAAGAAGATGTGTAGGTGATTATGTCCTTTACAATATGATATTCTTATACAAGGCAAACGGTATAGATGTTAACAAGAAATACATTTTACCAGACACCTGTGAGAATACAGAACAATGCGAGATTTGGTATTATATTGACGGTGCGAAGAAGACCTTTAAAGCAACAGTGCCTTCAACATCAATGGGTCTTGACGACAGCACAAGACTGCTAGTGGAATGCACAAAAGCACAATGCGACGAAATATTGAAGGACGCTCCGAGCATATTCTATTGTGATGATGTCAGATATTTCGACTATCAACTATCTGGTACATATGACTATGCTACCGTTGACGGAAATGCGACTTGGTCGATGTTCAACCTCACTTTCAAACCAGAGACAGAACTTATGGTAGAGAACGGAGGTGCACATTTCGCAATTTCACTGACTACACCTGAAAGCACTGACGACGAGGACCTACACAGCATCAATTATGTAAGCACAGAAATAAGCAAAGCGAAATCAAAGATAATAGACTACGAGAAGGATGTATTCTCTCCTATGTACTATGAAAACGGTAAAATTCGTGAGGTAAAGGAAATAGAGTTCAATCTTCATTTCAGGTCGCACGACAACGATAGTCCTGACTGGTCGTTGATTGACGACATTAACGAGCACAACAACCCTTGGGGGTTGAAAGACAGTAAGAGTGATTCAACATCAGACCTGCTTGGCAAGATAGGTTTCACTGACGACGATGTCTTTTACCAGCATAAGAACATCCAGAAGTCATTCTTGAGGTTATCGTTCTATGACAGTCCTGACCGAAACGAGCAGTCACTATTATATTACTCAACCATTTTCCTCGACAGCAACACCTTATACGGAAAGTACCTCAAGTTCGTAAGGAAAGGCGTTAAGAATGATGATATACAATATGTTGACAATACGGACATACAGAACAAGGAATATAGACTTGACACTCAATTGCACGCCTATGATAAGTTTAACTACAGCAGCAGTAGCGAAGGGTTCTATATCTATCTGTTTGCAAACTCTATCAAAGGTAATGTTCCTACGCCTATCTATATGAAGGCGGAGTTCAACCACGCTAAATATGGTGTCACCGTTCCGCTTGTGATGCCTATGGACGACAACTGGAATCCTATACCGAGCGACAGTGACGATTTTCCGAAGACATACAGTATCGCTGTCGACTCTAACGACATACATAACCCTGGAGACAATATCTATCTTGAGACAGATTTCGAGAGGTTGAACAGGGATATGCACATTAAACTTATCACCAAATACGACGAGAAGGCAAAGCAGACTATTTGGACACTGCCGAACAGTGAATCAATAATAGACGGGAAGATAACATTCAACCTGTATGAACCAATGGCAAATATCGGATAGGAAATGGAGATAGTAAGAAGAATAATCAATTTAGAGAGTTCAAAGAGTAGGTTTGACGGTAAACTGCCGTCATATGTTGACAATATCAAGCAAGACGTTGTTGAAGCACCTGTATACGAGGAGAACGAGGAGGAGTATAGCGACTGGAACAAGTCTCCAGTTAATATCATCATATCGAATGACTCTAAAATCTATCCTATTAAAGACAGGATACCATTGGTCAATGACATTTCTGAAAACCTTGTTTTAAGGTTCAGGACAATGGTAGAGGTATTCACTTTCCTTAAGCGATTCTCTGAAAAGTCCGTTTTCTATAAACTGTGCAATCAGAACGGCAGGATAGGGTGGAGAGAGGTAGATATTGACTTCTTCAATGAATGGAATGGAGATAACCTGAATACATCAACACCAGACACCGAGCAATATGGAATAGGTGATATTGTCTGTGTTAATCCAGAATCTGACAAGTATATCTCATTGTTCAAGATTGACGGTGACACACACAGATATGATGTTGACTTTTATAACTTTGTACTTGACTTGAAAGTGAACGGCACAAGACACTACAGCGAACCGTTCATCAACATACCTGTATATCTTGAGGAGGAGATTGTCGACAACGGTATGCTGACACCTTACAGCGAACTTTGGGAATCTGGAAGGAAATACAATCTTGGAGAGTACGTATTCCACGCAGAGGACGGGACAGAGAGTGGAATACACACCTACAGACTCGTAAGAGGAGGTGTGGACGGAGACGGCAATTTACTATATGATTTACTGAACGCCACTGGTAATATCTATGAAATCGTAAAGCGGGAATACGACAATAGGGATAGTGACGGTTTGTCCGAGCATTATAGGTTTATAACCTCAAAAGAGGCGATTTCAGGCACGTTATTCAATAATAACGATAACGGTATTATCCGTAAACAGATACTCGTTGAGAACACATCTGACACGCCTATTTTCAATTTTGTAAATGTATATTACACTGGTTTTCTCAATCCTTTCACCAAGTTGATAGATTTTGATGAAAATGGGGATAATTCACATTGGGAAATAGCGGATTCATTCGCTGACACACCAGGTGATTACGAACCGTTTGTTGTTAATGGAAAATGCGAGAGTAAACTTGACATATTCGCATCGAAGAAAAAATCATACAGCGCAAGCGGAGAAGTTTTGCCGTTCTGTTTTGATGATGACTCCAAACCAGCGTCTGACGGAAAATACTATGCAGACATACCTTACACAAAGGGGGTTGTTATTACAAGCGACGGTCAGTATTGTTATTTAGAGGACCCTGTTATCAACAGTGCGAACCAGACGATAACATTCACATACCACATAGGTTGTGAGGTGAATACCAATGATAATGACAGCGCGATTACAATTGTTGAGGATACTGGAATCAAATATATCGAGTCATTCACATATGCCTACAAGACATACGATATGTACTACCAGGACACTAACACCTACAAGGAAATAGTCTATATGGACATTGACCTCACAACAGGTGAGTATGCTGACAATGATGACATCAACAGCATAGGTGGCAGTGTTAGAGTTGCGGACGTATCGTTCAGGAGCGACTCACTGTCAAACGAGATGTACCTTAAGACGTTTGCTTTCAAGGACGAGGCGACAAGTCGACTGATAAGCGCTAACAAGGATATTGACGCGTCAATAGAGAGGGGTGACTATGCGGCGTTCGAGCGCCATAATTTGCTTGGTGAGATAAAGACGTTCTCTGACTTAAAGAACTACAGGAACAACTTCTTCAATTTGTGATTCAGACTATTTATAATGGAGGTTTGTCTGTTAAAAATTTAGACTTAGGAAAATGGCAAATAACACATACGGAACAAAGAAACCAGCACTTGTGACATCAAGCGATGTCGACATATTCTACCATTACCGTCCAACACGCAGTAGTGACTCAAGCGAGTTCGGGAGTTTCAAGAAACTCGACAGTTCACTGTTGTCGTCAATGAATGTGGAGAACGGTGGTGAACAGAGCGTATTGCCTGGTATGTACGACCTGAAACTCCCGCTTGGGTCTTTCGGAAGCGCTGGTATTTACACCATATACATCAAACCGAAGGAGATTATCACCAACATAGTTGACGTGAGCACATTGTCTGCATATCCAAATATCCGAGGCGTTGTGCTGTCCGCTGACAGTGTAAGCAATGTTGACGAGTCAATCTTCAATGACGGTGAACTTGTGGGATACCGTATCGAGTATTTCGAAAACGGAAAGCGTCTGCCTGACTACAGAATCATCACATCGAACAACAGGTGCGAACCTGTGAGTTCAAGTATGACATACACATACAAGAACGGAATAACGTACACATTCAGTGAGTCAAGCGACCTTATATTCTGCACGGTTACACCAAGCGTGGCGATGCCGTACAAGAGTTCAAGCGCACCTTATATCGGAAAGACATCACAGAAGATAGCGCTGATTAACACAAAGTTCAACCCCGTGATGATGGAAATTGAGATGACAGAACACGATATCGAGTCAATCGCTACTATGCTTGAGGGAGACCAGATAAGAAACCTCGACAAGGCGCTTATCACGACATTCAACAGCGACGGTGGACTCTACAACCAGTCCGCTTACGGTCACATTGTCAACACCAAGGAGGGTATCAACCACGACTTCAGGTTGAACAACACCACAAGCATTATATTTGACGAGCAGAATAAATTTGAAAAGATAAAACCTAATGTCGAGTAAGAACAAGGACTACATAGTAACCAGAGGAAACTATACGGTTAAGAAACGTCATAAACTGTTGAATGACAGTACAATATATGAGCGAGACTATATGACCGTAGGTACCGATGGAGGATGGCGAAACGACAGTCTTCCTTATGGTACGTCTAACTTTAAACTCACACGCCGTTCAGAGCAGAACGGAACGAGGAAACACAAGTTCGGTGACTGGGAGGTCTTTGACGGTTCTACCGTGGCGACACTAGAATCAGTATCGTCTGTCGAGTCGTCTGAAAGTTCAATAAAACTTCACCACTTCTCCAAGTCGTTGAGGGACTACGCCTACTACGGAAGTTGCTCTGACCTTGTCAAATACAGTGTCAACAAGATTATAGAGCAGTTTCCAGCGGAACTGTATGTGACAGACAAACAATGCCGTATCTATAACGGAGATGACGCGTATCTATTGGGCAAAGAGGAGTTTGATGTTCCAGTGATGATATACAATCCGTTTGAGATTAACCTTTCGGCAGAGTCTATGAACGAGAGTGATATCTATAACAAAATGCGTTATTTCTGTCTGTCAAGGCATTTGTATGATGTCATTGACTACAACGGAGATATAGTTTACTGCTCACCAAAATGGGAATCAAACACAAAGGACAAGATATGTTTTGAAGAAGGAGACCGTATCGCCACCATCTATCTTGAGGACGAGATGATGATTTGCGAGTACTACTACAACGGAGGCACTGTACTGCTTACAGACGGAAAATATATCGGTTACCACATCAGACCAAAGGAGAGACTTCTTGAGGAGTTCTTTAACGGGTTGACACCTTTTGAGAGTGTTCTGCTTAACAGGACAACCACACCTCTGTACACGGCGACATTCGAGTATATGTACGATGACGAAAACGGTTACCACTACCAGAACAGGAAATACAAATGGCCGTCGTCATACGGGTGGAACATAGAGGTGAATAACGCTGTTTTCGAGAACTACCTGTCAAGTCTTATGGAACTCGCACAGGTCTATGACGAGTCATTCTCTGACAACCTTTGGAGAATGATGGTGCATGACTCCGTTAAGAATATGGACTTGACGTTCACTAACAATATGGACGACACAGACAGCGATGACTATGCGCTTGGCACTACCAAGTTCAAGATGCTTATGTCGGGGTATGCACACATATTCGATGAGTTGAAAACATACATAGACAACATTTCAAACACCAATGTAATAACATACAACAAGGAGAACAACCTGCCAGACTATTTCTTGTCTGACGCTGTATCAATGAGCGGATGGGATGTCGTCAATGCGGTCTCTACTTTTGCAAACAGCGGTTCTGAAATAAGGTTGTTTCAATCAGACAACCACAAATACACGGCAAGCGAGGCAAACACGGTATTCCTTCGTAACCTTAAACTGAACTCAAAGGCGATTCTGTCACGAAAGGGCACTAAGGAGGCGATTGAAATGGTACTTGGACTGTTCGGTTATATGTCAGATGATTTTGCACGACATCTGCCTACCCCACAAGATGGTGATTACGCGATTAGCGAGTATGTTGCCGTGGCATCAATGAACGAGATAGTGCCTGTTGACGATACGTTGTCAACACAGAAATACGGACTATTAGTAAATGGGGAGGACTTATATTCTGATGACCCTCTTGAACTCGGTCTTGACGGTCTACCAGTAAGGGTTGTTGTGTTTGAGAACGAAAAGGGTTCATTCAAGTACCTGATACCGTGGTTCACTAACACATCTTCATCTTCAAATGGGAATGAAATGTATTTCCAGATGTACGGTGGATGGGGAAAGACCTACAAGAAATATATCAACGAGGGCATTCTTGCACAAGGAATTGACAGTATCATCTCTGACGGAAAGTTTACCATATACGACGAGACACAGAAATACCTGAACGTCGTTCGAGACATAAACGAGTTGTTCGCTGTGCCTTATGGGCAATTGCAGAACGGTGACATTTACTATGTTTATGACAATAGTACGTTGTCAATGTACGAAGAGAATGTCAAATCTGGAGATTTAAGCAAATACTCGAATTATTTTATCATAAACGACAGGGAATACTGCACTGAATATTCCGATAACGGATGGAAGTGTATTACATCTGACGAGATTGAGCACGCATACGGAAATGGCGTAAAGGTTCTGTATCTTGAGTCAATCATCGACGATACCACAGGAAACAACCCACACGTAGGATACGGAAAATATGATGACGGTAAAGAATACCTGTTGAGGTTCAAGCAACTCTTTAGAGATGCAATCATTAATAACAACTTTATAGATGACGCGTACAAGTGCGAGAACGGAGAACTGATTGACGGTATTAAAGAACACGGTTTCACTGTATCTGACCTCGTTGAGGACAACGTCAAGACATGGTATTTCACAGACCACTATAAACGCCATAATAACCTTCAGCAGATTGACTACTACAACATTGACAATCTTGAGGACGAGTATGGGCCTATCCTCCAGTATGACATAACGACTTCGGTAGAGAACAAGGTAGGAAAGAACACAGGTACATTCTACAATAGCAACCTTGTGCCATACAATTTCGAGACTGGCATACACGGAGATAACGAGACAAACCAAAGTTCATCTAATGACGAGGCAGCGGCAAACTCAATCATCAATGTAAAGAACCTCAAGATTACTTTTAAAGGTTCAATAGCGAAAGAGGTGGGATTCAGGGAATACTTGTACAAATGTATAATGCCTTATCTGAAACAGGTTGTACCGTCCACGTCACTGCTTGAAATCAAGATTGAGAACGAAAGCGTAGAGTATGGATGCCAGGAGGATTTACCTATTGAGGGTGTCATAAACACTAACGACAACACTGACGCATTCGATAATCTTGAGTTCAGTGATTCTGTCACATTGAATATCGATGCAGATGTAGACCAGTTTACATATAAAATGTCCGCACCATTGAAGTGGACCATCACAAATACCTAACTTAAACACAAGAAGCGATGAAAGTAGCATATAAATGGAAATTGACTAATGACAAGTCAGCATACATAACCAGCGAGGAAGTGCTCGGTGGAAAACCGTTCATACACAGCAAGACCGAGAAAAAGGTATATGTCCTGTCAGATGACAAGGAATCTAAAGAGGCGGTCACTGGATACAATGTCGCTGACAACACAATATCGTTTATCGCGTCAAGTATGGCAAGGGATGACTACGAGTCAAACCTTAACGATTTGCGTAAACTTCTGAAATTCGACGAGAACGGTATGTACTACGCGTTAGGTAACGTATCAGACTATTATTCTGAGGACGAGAATGACTGTCTTACCACTGAAAAGGGTATCACTGTATCAACAAACGTGGTGACAAAGACAATTGACCCAGCATATGACGAGACTACAAGGGAGTGTCTACAGGCAGAGGCGTATGTACATGTAAGCAGTGGTGGTACAAAGGACAATCAGGTATTAAATTTCGAGTTCGGTATCCCAAGAGGTTGTGTGGGTCCAAATTTTGATATCGAGAGAAGATATCAGGTATTAGATACAGACGGAGGTAATTTCTGCTATTTCGCTGGAGTTATTCCACCAGAGAAGGTTGACAACCCTACTACTGTTGACAAGTTGAAATGGTTCTATTATCCAAATATAGCAATATCAAAACAAAGAAGTTTGGCGGTACCTCGAATTGTTTTAAATGGTTATGAGACCAATAAACCAGAATCTGACACATTGACTGGAGCGTTCTCGCATGACAATGTCAGAGAGTTGACAAATGCGAGTGGCAGTTATACACGCATAACTGGATATAACTGGACTCTTGTTGGAGAAGGGGAAAATCAACATTACGATGGACAAACGAACAACGGATGGGGAACAATTGATGTAAAGTCAACTGGCGTTGAGATAAAGACTGACAAACCAGAGAATCCTGATTTGAAAGTGAGCGATATTAGGATTGACAAGATTAGCGGTTGTTTGAATAACAAGAGTTTAACTGTAAGTCCGAGTGTGAATTTTGATAAACCTGTAACTATGAAACACTGGGTATATGTTAATAGTTTCTCACAATTTAATGGTCTTGCGGTGTTTAAAAATGAAGTCGGATTTGGTTATAATGATATACTAATCAATGTTGATGATGACAAAGGGTATGAAACACCACCTAAGTTACGTGTAAATAAAAGTGGCAAAATCACATCACAAAACACAATTCACGCTAAAGCGTTCTACACTGATTCGGATAAACGTCTGAAAAACATTATAGGAGACCTCAACATTGACATTGACAAGATTCTTGAATTGTCTCTTGTCTATTACACATTCAACAACGACCCGTCTAAAAAAAATGAAATAGGTGTAATCGCGCAGGAGATAAGAGAAGTTTGCCCTCAAATTGTTTCAGAGGACGAGAATGGAATGCTTTCGGTCGACTATAGTAAATTGAGCATACTTGCTCTATACTGCATCAAGGACTTGTACGGAAAATTAAAGAAGGACTAAAACAAACAATCGTATGGCAGAAGTAGTAAAACCAGGACAAACACAAAACGCTGTCACTGGCAGTACCTCAACAAGTGGTTCTGTCGGAATTGGTTCATTCACTAACTATACTTTCGCTGATGTTTCAATGAACATGTCAAGTTCTGACGATACAAAGGTTGTGAACTTGAACGACTTACGTGATTTAATGTCTACGGTATTAGATTTACCATTGGATGAGATTAACGAATCATTCCCATCATCGTCATCAACTGGATTGACAAAATGCCCTGATGTTGATAGGATACAAGGTATTGTTGATACTGTGTTTAAAAAGAATCAAGATAAATTTGAGAATTTAACATTCTCTAACGATTCACAACTTGCACATAATCAACTTGTTGATAGAGGACATTGTAAGTTCAATTTCACAAAAATTGAAGTCAATACAAAAGACCAGTATTTCTCAACAATCAATGTTAATTTCATCAAGACATTAAAACCAGGGCAAAGCACATATGAATACGAGAAATTTACGTGGAACCATATACGACTGACAATTGACTGTTATAGTCAGAATAGTGACGGTTCTTTGGAGAAATGCGGAAATTACCAGATTATAGGTAATACTGGAAACAAAGAACAATGGTGGGTATTGAACGAACATACGGAAAGTTCTGACCTGTTTACATTGACATTTCCAACTGGAGAGAGTGATTTCAATAAGACCAATCCTATTGTTTTAAGCAAGGAAAGTACGAAAGAATCAATCGTCACCTTGCAACTCACTACACAAAGACGTGATATTGATGCTATTCAAATTAAAATGGATGCATATACCAGTGATTTGAATCCAAAGTATATGTACGACGCTGACCATATAGCACTTGGTGAATGGATGTACACTTATAAGATGGGTGTGGATAAGGCAAACTTATACGATTGTGATGCCGAAACCTACCTGTTAAAAGACAATATTGAAGTTGAACACCCTGAAAATGTATACTTAACGCCGTCTTCTCCAGGGCAGAATACACTGAATATGTATATAGGTTATGAAATCCTTGAACACGAGATTCAGCAGAACAAATCAGTGTTCTTGGATGTTATGGTATTGCAGTATTTTGAAGAGGAACCCAAAGTTGATGATTTCTATCATTATTTGAATGTGTCAATCAACCAGCAGGAAGGACAAATGAGCGGACCATCACTACAGTTAGGTGATAAATATTGGCGTAATGTGACTTACACGACAGACGAGAATACACCTGTCTTTAAATTTGCACCAGGTTCTAAGATTTCAAGAGAAACAATAAGTTTTTCCGCCGATGTCGATTTGAAGAATGTCGTATGGGAACAAATTACAGATATTAATGATAAAGTCCTTCAAACACAATATACAAACCCAAGTACCATACTACAAGACAGATACCTGTTGAATGACATTGACAGAACGAATGTAGGTTTTGGTACAGACGGTAAACACCCATTGCTTGTTTTGAAGATAACAAACAAGTTCAACGGTCAAGGAACATTATATCAATCAGCAGAAACTGGAGATACGTATTACTACCAGATACAAATCCTAAATCCATACACTAAAGACAGTGCGTTCACTCAGCAATCTGTATTATATGATACAGGCATAGAAGCAGGTGATGCATACAAGAATATGATATTCCATATATCGACTGACACGATAAATGACGATGACTCCAAGGAGTATGAAACACCTGATTTGCCAACTGACGGGTTTTCTGGATTCATATACGCTCGGAAAAACACACCTACTCTGTTCTATCGTTTACCAAGGACAGACATAATCATAGGTGATAAGACTTATGTCTATCCAGAAATACCTTGGATTGAGTTGACAGGAAAGAAGAATGAGTATGTTGTAAGCACAATCTATTGGGCGGATGCGATGTCTGTCTCCATTGATTTAACTATAAACATAGGCGCATCTCACGCTAATTCAACAATTGATATATACCCGTTTTTGAAACAGTCAGACGAGATATTTGATTTTACCAGTCATAGCGAGTTATTTGACAAGATGAACAACCGTATACGCGTACAGGTGCCTAATACCGCTATTGTTCACACCGTCGAATTGACATTGTTTGCGAACAATCTTGATTATGATAACCAGGGATATATTTTATGTTTCAACACACCAAATGGAGATGGTGGATTTGACGGTCTTGATTACGAAAGCGACGATAATGGTTATGGTCCGACAATAAACTCTTACGACAAATTTTATTCGAGAGACCCAGGACTTATACAGAAAGATGTTACACTTAACATAGATTACGATAAATAAAAAATTCCGTAGGGCGTCAAAAACTCTACGGAATTTTCGTTTGTTATAGGTTCAAGATGTCCTCTTGGTTGTTATCCAGTTCACTTATGTCAGAAATTGCTAACGTGTAATAACCGTATTCCTCATTTTTGATATCACGGTTCTCGTATTCCCTTGTCTCGACATCCCAAACTACATAACCGTGGCCAGATATGTTCTCACCGTGGTTCTGCTGTATAAGTGACCCACAGTAAACGAGAGGCACCCCATCAATCTTTATGCACTGCCGCTTGTGTATATGCCCCATTACACAGAAGTCCAGATTGTTAAACACGTCTGGTCTTGTACCTTTCTCGAACGTGTAACCAGCATCATTCGACGCAGAAATGATTTCACCGTGAAAGAGTCCAACATATGTTTTGTCTGGGTGCTCGACCTTAGATATGTTAATGTCAGGTGCGGCGAAATTGTCAAAAGCAGAATACAGGCACCACATCACGTTGTCGTCCTCAACGATACCAGACTGATAGTCGAGTTCTTTGTCAAGGTAATAGACCCTGTTGAACCTGTTAAGCGAGAATATGAGCGATATGGGGTCAAGACGAGTAAGATTGTTCAGGTTCGCATCGTGGTTGCCCGCTATGACAATCGTCTTTGCGACACAATCTAATTGTCTAAGGAACCAGGACGCCATAGCATATGCCTCACATGAGATGTCAATCTTTCCGTGAAGAAGGTCACCTGCCACAACAATCCTCACCTCGTCCTCATTGTAACCTTTTACAATCTCTCTGCATTCATTGATGAATTTAGTCAATTGAGTCTGATACTCGTCCTGTCTACGTAAGTTCTTTATGTGGATATCTCCACACGCTATAATCTTCTTAATCATTTGCTAGTCGTTTTTTTGAGTATTCACATTGTGCCGCTGATATTTCTGACCCAATGTAGTTCATATTTAATTTCTTGCAAGCATTCGCTGTTGTTCCAGTGCCCATAAACGGGTCATATATCGTATATCCTTCCGCACCGTATATGGATAGGAGTTTCGTACACAATTCTGTACTGTATGTCGCTTGGTTGAGTGATTTTGTCGCACCATCATTATTCTTCGCCTCGACAAAGTTGTGGAATACATTATAATATTTCTGCCCAGTCTTTTCCGAGACACTTGCCACTCCCTTGTTGCAGGTAAATGTTTTCACCTCGCTCTTTCTGACAAAAACCCAGACAAACTCCCATATCCTTACAAGTTTACGTTCTTGTGCTGGATATGGCATAGCATTGCTCTTTTTCCATATTATAGTGTCAGCAAGTGTCCATTCTGTGTTCTTTGTCAATTCTGAGACAAGTATATATGGAAGATTCGGATTTTCTACTGAATAGGAGAAATTATACAATACAACTCCATTCTTTTTTACGACCTTGTCAAGTTCGTTGAATAGGTTGCATGAGAATTTCAAATAATCCTCCTCTGAAAGGAAATCGTTCTTATATACGTCATATCGTCCACTGTCCGCATTTCCACCTTTACGTTTCGTCATATTGTATGGAGGTGATGTCAAGACAATATCAATCTTCATTCCGTCCTCTTTCATCTTTGACAATGTGTCAAAGCAGTTCTCATTGTAAAATTCGTTTAACTTCATTCAAAAAGCAAGTCTATTTCTTCGAATACCTTTGCCATCCTAATAGCGTTAATGATTCCTTGTTTACCCTCTTTCTCGTAAACCTCCCCGAAATCCTTGTGCCCAGTAAGGCGTATGTATTTTATTTTCCCTTTTAATTTTCCAGTGTTAAGTATACGGAAAATTCTCTTAGTCTCCTCTATTGTCGTGTCTGCGTCAAGGCATATGATTACACCAGCGTTCGACTTCTTCATTAATGTCTGGTATAACAACGTGTCCTTTGTCAAGACCTTTCCTAACATTGATATGGTGTTAGGTTTATACAAGGCGTCAAATACACCCTCCACGAGAATTACAGGAGCATCCCAATTAACAAGAGACTCTTGATATATGACACATTTCTTGTCCGTATTACAGTTTCTGTATTTCATTTTTAATTTTCCAGTGTAATCCCTTCCAACATAATAGTTTAAGTCTCCGAAGGCGTTGTAACTTGGCACTATAATCCTGTTTCGCCATTGATAATCGCGCTCCGTCCAGTCTGTGTAACCAATATTGTATCTGTCGATTATGTCTTGAGTGATACGGCGCTTCTCTAAGTACGACAAGACCTTGCTGTTGTCACATGACTCGATGTCAATCTTCTTGAAACCTTTCGGAAGGACAATGTCAGATAGACCTACATCCTCCGTTATGCCACTGAAAAGGTTGATGTCATACATCATCAGTCCACGTATCTCGCCCAACGCATCAACATAATCAACATACATTGAAGGGGTAGCGTACATCTTCAAGAGTTTCAAAACAGTGCCGCTCATTCCATCACCCTCAGACGCGCATTTCCAGCAGTGAAAAACACCTCCACCCTGGAACAGTTTCTCCTGAAAGTTCACCTCAAGGTTGTATTTTCCGTCTGGACCACCGTTCCTGTCCGCGCAGCGTATGCAGTTGAACTGGTACTGGGAGATGTCGCTTGAGTACGAACCCTGCTTGCTCTCACCAAGCAATATCGTCAATATGTCGTATAATCTCTGAAACATATTGCAAATGTACGCATTATTTTTGGCAACGATATACGAGTTGTCCCCTAACAAAAAAAATTAGCGAGTAACTATTTATAGCAAAACCCCATCGGGAAGCAGGGTTACGGACGGTGAGGGTAAAGTCAATAGACTCCCTGTGAAACGTCAAGATAGTAATTCCATCTTGTCTTAGGGGACAAGTGGTATATCATTCCCTGGATACGAGGTTAAAAACAAACACCATTAAAAACACATGGCAGACAATATATTATTCAAAGGCATAAAACAAGTAACCAAGAAATGGTTTGATGAGAACAGTGGTACAACTGAAAACATCAAAAACTATCTTGTGCTTGTCAGAAACCGTATAGAAGACAGTGGTAACGGAGAGACCTCAATATATTTCGGTTCAAGGAAATACGCAGACGTAGGCGATGGGGCAAACGTATCGAAAGTCGTCGACAAGTTAGTAAAAGAACTTGGAGGAAACTATGAAGAGAGCACTGGCACATACACCACAATATTCCCTATTGCTGGGGCAACTATCCTGTCTGGTGAGACTATCACTAATATAGAGACCGCATTGACTGCGCTTGACAACGCGATTAAGGCAGACTCTGGCGCACTTGACGAACTGAAAAAGGTTCTTGGAACAATCAGCAATCTTCCTGGTAAAGTCAACAATATACCAGCGACTGCGACAACCGTTGAGGAGATTTTGAAATTCGTCTCAAAACCTTATACTGACGGTAATGGTATTACAATCAGTTCAGATAAGGTAATCGCCTCAAATGCTAATGCGAGAACTGTAGGTGATATCACAATCGCTGGTGGACCAATTGACGCGACAGGGATATTTGAAGGTAATAAAATACCAAAAGGTACTAGTGTACAAGAGATTTTGACAAAACTCCTGTGTAAGGAAATATTCCCAAATGCAGCGACAACACCTACCATTACTGTGACCGCATCTGGTGCGCCTTCTGGTTTTAGGGAAATTAATTCAACACTAACTATTCCAGCATTTACAACATCCACTAATGCTGGGCACTTTAATCCTAACCCTAATGGTACACATACACAACCTGTAACTGGTAGTAATTTCTCTAACATTACATTCACGACAACTAAATCTGGTTTTACGAACTATGAAATTGCAACAGATGTTACTACAATAGCACAACAGACAGGCATTACTGTATCGGAAGGAACTAATAGTGTAACCTGTAATGTAACTGGTGACTATACCAAACCTACTGGTATTCCTGTCACTAACCTTGGCAATCAAGCAACTGGTGCTACATACACATTTACCGCAGGAAGAGCAACTACATCAACAAAAGTTTCCGTTACTGGCGTCTACCCAATCTATAGTAATGGTAAACCTACGTCAAGTGATGGTAAAACAGCAAATGCTCAAGTGTCGTCTGAAGGTCCAACAATGATACCACAAAAGAACAATAAGCATAGTTTGATTGATACTGATGGTAAACTGTGGATTTTCTTTGCAAAGCAAGCGGCAGCACCATACACTATTTACTTGCCAACAGGAAAATACAAGATAACAGAGGCGAAAATGCTTAACCCCACAGCGAATGCGTATGACGCAAATGTATTGAACAATTTTATTGCAAATGAAAGTACTGTTACATTACAGTCTGGTGGTAAAGATATGACATATACTGCATACGAATATAGCGGTGCGAATGGTCCTAACTGTGTTGAGTTCACAATCGGTAAATCCTAATAATAATCATTTTTAAAAACAAAAGAAACAATTTATGGCAAAAAAATTAAATGGTTCTATCCCATTCGCTCCGATGTTCAAACCGACAGGTGGACAACCACTTGACGACCGTGTTGTTGTGGCAAAGATAGCAGACCTTCATGACAAGGACACATTCGGTGATACATCATATCGTGGAATGATGGTTGTTGTTGACGAGGATAACAATGTATACGTATTGACAGACGAAGTCAAATATCGTGCAGGAGAGTCTACAACCAGATCGTCGGCCTGGAAATGTATCGGCGGACAGACCGTCACAGATTTGAGCAGTCTCACTTCAAGAGTATCCACGCTTGAGAGTAAGCAGAGTAAAGATGACAACATCCATACATTTAGTGGACGTGATGTCGAAGATTAACAAATGAAAGTAATAAACATAAAATACAATGTCAGATAAAATGAAACAATTTAATGGATTTGAGTTACTAACAGAAGCGAATTTTAATGACTTAACATCCCCAGATAAACAAAAGATGTATTTCGTCCGTACTTCCATTGAACAGAATAAAGAAGATGGTTTCATCTATTTCAACGGTAAAAAGTACGGTACTGGTAAACTTTCTTCTGATAAGATTCAAACGCAACTTACAGCGTTAAAGACAACAGTTGATGGCCACATCGCTAATAAAGCGACGGTAACCGCTACCGCAAGAACAAGTGGCGCAACTGACAACGGTGCGCTTACAGTAGACAATACAGCAAAATGGTTGTCTGGTGACGCAATCGCTAAAATCAAGACATACGTTGACTCCGAGGATGTCAAAAGTATGGAGTTGGTTGGCAAAGAAATACAGTTGCAAAACACAGCAGGTGCTGTTCTCGCTAAACTTGATGCTTCGAAATTCATCCAGGACGGTATGTTGGATAGCGTCACTTTGGTTGATGATAATACTAATGGTAAAGTTCTACGATTCACATGGAACACAGAAAGCGGCAAGGATAAGACAACCACTGATATTGAGGTGTCTGAATTCTTCCATGAAATTTCAGGTGATACTAAAACAATTGACGTAACTCAACCAAAATCAGGTACAACTGGAAGTCTCCAAATTAGCGCGAAAACAGTAGTAAGTGTCGCTGACGTGACAAGCAGTGCTACAGCGTTGATGACTGGTGGCATAACTCAACAATATGTTACTAATCAAATTAAGAGTTTAGCGCATACTCTTAACCTTACTGGGGAAAGTAACGGCGTTACTTATGCTACAGCTGCTATTGTTCAGAATAACGGTGTCCTTATCGATGAAGGTAGTAGTTTAAAATTTAACGTCGCATCAGGTCTCGAAAGTTTAGGTAGTTTAGGATATGATGATGAAACACATGATTTATCTGTAGTAGGAATTGATGGAGGAAATCTTCTGGAAAAAGGTCTAGTTGATGGGGATGACTTAGCACAACTACTCCGTAATAACAACAAGAAAGTAGTTTCCGCCTTCTCGTACTTAAAGGGTCAGATTAGTGCATTAAGTGGTAAGATGACTACAGTTACTGGTTCTACTTATATCACAGTAACTCAATCAGAAGGCACTAATGATTATACAGTAAGTGCCGCGAAAGGATTAACTGATGCTATTACTAGTGCAAACAGTGCGGTTCAAAGTGTTAATGGCAAGAAAGGTACAGCGGTTACTATTAATAGTTCCGAGATTAAACTTGGCAAAGCAATAAGTGGTCATACGACTACTGATTCTGTAACAACAGTCCTTGAAGACATTTACACTAAGTTAAGTCAGGCAAGCAGTGATGGCCTTACAAAAGTAGTTGGTTCTAACAGCATCAACGTAACAGAAAAAGCAAGTGGTTCACAAACGATATCTGTCAAACGAAAAACACTTACTCCTGAAGACAAGGGTAAGGGTTACATTCAAATTGAAGAAACTGCTGATGGGATATACGGACTGCTCTATTTCGGCGGTGACGATGTTGTGTAATAAAAACCAATCGTCGGACTAATTACAAGAAAGGGCAACGATATACGAGTTGTCCCCTAACAAAAAATTTGAGCGAGTAAGTATTTATAGCAAAACCACATCGGGAAGTGGGGGTTACAGGCGGTGATGGTAAAGTCAATAGACTCCCTATGAAACGCCAAGATAGTAAATCCACTCTGTCATATGGACAAGTGGTATATCATTCCCTACAAAGTACAGTATAAAACAAAGACAAAGCGTGAGTACAAGTCCTAATTTTTCAGTATGGAGAGGTAAGCGCAGCACTTACAACCAGTTGGGTATCGACAAGAAACTCGACTACTGGACTCTATACTCTGTTATAGAACCAGACGGCACTCGCAGTCTTTATTGGGGAGCGAAACCGACGGTGACTGTCACTGGCGAGTTGTATCCAGTGACTGACATTGTTTCGGAGTTGCCCACGACATTAAATGTTGGAGACAGGTATATTGTCGGTCATGACGGCACTTTTGACTCAAGTGGCACTGTCGTTACTCACGCTGAATACTATGTTGTTGAGATAGCGGCGAACGCCACACAGTCTGTAATCAACCCTTTGGGTTCGTTTAGTGCACGCGTGAAGAACAGGGGTATGAAATGTTATATGTTAATCAACGATAGACTCGTGACATACGACAACCAGTTAGACACTGACGACTTTATCCTTGACTGCGGTACGTACTAAAGGATTTTGAGAATAATTTTTTCAAAATAAAAAAAGAGGTGAATTGATATTCATCTCTTTTTTGTTTTCAATTTTCTATCAGAATTCGTTTGTTATATTTTTTCCCCCATATTTCTGACATATAGTCGACAACCGTACACGAATCGTTTATCTCGATACAAGACGACGCTACCTTTGGTTCAAACTCCCCGTATTTCTTCTTGTTGATATATGCCAGTGCGCATACAAGCGAGTCACAGGCGTCATAGTTCTCTTTTTTGATGTTTCCCTTGCTGTTGTAAATCCATTTGATGTCGGGGTATTTCTCGTTCACCATATTCATCATTATGGTCTTCTTGTCGCAGTCAAACGGGTATGAACCAAACAGTACAAGATGATTGTCTTTGATATCCTTCTTTATATGAGAAAGAGGGTAGACATTCCCTTTTTTATTGAATTTCCGTATTGACATGAGTTCAGGGAAAGAGCACATTCTTGCGTCGTAACTTGAGATGTAGTCAGGTATGATACCGAGAACCCTATACACCGCTTCTGAAAGAAGACCATTGAACTGTAGCAGTTGTGATACCGTCTGTGCGTTCGAGTTTCCTGTGGCGAAAACCAGCGGCGATTCAATTACACATTCGGTAATTCCGAAATCCTTATGTTTCATGAGAAATTCCTCCTCGAAAATTGCTTTTCTAAGTATCAATGCCTCGATTCCGTCAATACCCTTCTTGATTTTAGGGACTACATGTGTTATTTTGAGGATTTCTGGTTCTTTATCGTCCTCATACTCAACAATCGATATACCGATACATGCTGTTGAGATATCAAGACCAAGAACCACGTGTTTCTCTGGTTGTTGCTTTTCTGTTTCTTTACTACTCATGCTCATAAGAGTTAAAAAAATAATATTATTAATAATTTGTTTAAAATTAGGGAATGATATACCACTTGTCCCTAAGACAATGTGGATTTACTATCTTGA
>ERZ1034723.131-NODE-131-length-41761-cov-8.939002_pt1 | contig 41761 bp, 73 predicted proteins | sample MGYA00520637_ERZ1034723 | MGnify/ENA primary metagenome ERZ1034723 (study PRJEB33766, sample SAMN09781719) | gut metagenome | biome: gut microbiome | host: Homo sapiens | place: Madagascar | study: EMG produced TPA metagenomics assembly of the PRJNA485056 data set... | reverse complement strand
CCGGAAGCCGCACCCGTGGACCAGTTGCCGGAAGCCGCACCCGTGGACCAGTCTCCGGAAGCCGCACCCGTGGACCAGTTGCCGGAAGCCGCACCCGTGGACCAGTCTCCGGAAGCCGCACCCGTGGAACAGTCTCCGGAAGCCGCACCCGTGGACTTATTGCCGGAAGCCGCACCCGTGGAACAGTCTCCGGAAGCCGCACCCGTGGACCAGTTGCCGGAAGCCGCACCCGTGGACTTATAGCCGGAAGCGATCTTTTCAGCCTCTTTTACTTTTTTGTTCACTCGGTCCATCACGGCTTTTACGCCAAGCTTTACCATATCAGCAATCTTGATCTCCGCTTCAACGGTAAGCTCTGTGCAGGCAAGCTTTGTATATTTTTCGTCTTCACGGCTGATATCTCCGCCGCACTCAACTTTAAAGATGCGGGAACCATCCGCCAGTGGGATAGTAGTGCAGCACATCCAACGGGTTCTCGCAGGCGTGCATGCCCGCTTCACAGCATTTTGCAACGGGCTCCGTGTAGGTCTTGCCGAGCTCGTACTGTTTGCCTCTGCAAGTCAAGTCTGCGTTCATGCCCTTGTAAGCAATAATTTTCTCACTCATGTGTTATTTTCCTCCCTGTATCTCGTTACAGTGCCCATTCTTCCATTGGGCACCTCACTTTTTAGAGCTGCTGCAAAAGCTGCCAACCAGCAGCAATGCAATCCATGCAGCGGTGCCAACGGCCCAGGTAAACGTCCAGTGCATCAACGTGCAGATGGCCCACACGGCTGCGCATGTGACTCCCCAGGAAATGCCAAGCAGCACAGCAAGGATTGCAACAATAATCAATGCTTCAGCCACGCTTTGCCACCTCCTCTCCAACGAGCTTTCCGGCTGTGGTTTTGTTCAGCTTGTGCCAGGTTGTGTCCGGTTGCTTTGGCTCCGGCTGGTCCGTGAGCTTCACATCATCCGCACAATAAAGTGCCTGCTGCAGGTCTTCCACGATGATGCCAAAATCATCGGCCATAGCCTGCCACATATCAGACTGGAACTGGTAATAGGCGTTCTGTGCGTGGAACTTGTGCCGCTTCTGGAGCTTCTTGTACTGCTCGATCAGCGCCTTGATGTGGTCTTCAAGTTTCATGCTCGGTTCACCTCGTCTTCTTCCAACAGCTTGTTAAGGTCCGCCAAAAACATGCTGCACATATCCGCCTGCGCAGGCTCTGCAGGCCGGATGATAAAGCTGTTGCCGCAGACGCTCTTGTACATGTCGATGTCCGCTTTCAGGGCTGCTTTCGTTTTGTAAAAGTCTTCGAGATACTGATACTTGCCAATCAGCTGGCAAACCTTATCACGCATTGTTTCTTTCATGTTCTTGCCTCCTTTAGATTAAGTGCCCTGCGTCCAAGCTCTTTATCAAACTCATCAAATATGGTCTGTTCCACATTCTCTTTGTGGTCAATGCTGGGCGTCAGGCCAATGGCCTTGAGCTGCTCATAAATGAACCGCTGGCCCGCTTCCGTCCAAACGGTTGTGTTTGGCGTGGTGATCTTGCCGCTGTTGTGCTCAAACGGCCGGCCCTTGCGGTTCTTGGTGTAGCCCTTGCCCGCATACTTTGCGTAAAGCACCCACTGGCCGTCGCTGTTCTTCCACTGGATTTTCAACCCGTGGAGGATGCTGTTCAGCTTCTCGCCGCTCATGCCGTAATCCTTTGCAATGCTGGTAGCCGTCCGGCAGTTATCGCCGATGCACACCGCCCGGGCATACTCTGCATCCGGCTTCAGGTCGCTGTTCTCGGCCAAAAGCTGCTTGTTTGCGGCCTTGAGCTGGTCGTTCTGCTTCTGGGCAATGAGCACCGCGCGGCGCATGACCGCTTCCGGGCTGTTCCACTGTGCCTCGACGGCCAAAAAATACTGCCGGGCCTGCTTGCCGCGCTCGTTGCGCTGGATCATGCACAGCTCTTTTGCCATCGGGATGGTAAGCTGGTGGTCATCCACCGTGCGAGTGACCTTGCGCCCGCCCTCATTCTGAACCCGGTCAATTTTGACCGGGTTGAAATCCTCGCCCTCGGTGAATCCATATTCCACCATGCGTGGAAACCAGTGCCGGTAGTCTGCACCGACCTGCAAAAACTCGTGCAGCTCCCGGCCGCTCACCGTGGGGCGCTCCGGGTTGTCGTAGCTGATAGGGATGAGATTGTTTAATTCGCTCATGCCGTTTTGTCCTCCTTTTCCTTGATGATCTCGCTGACGGCAGTTTCCATCTTTTCCCGAATGCCGGGAGGGTTGCGCTTGCTGTTCAAAATCAGTGAACAGTAGCTTCTCGAAAATCCAAGATGCTTCGCTACGTCGTCTACTGTAATCTGGTTGTTGTGCATCCGGCCTACTAAACGGCCTGTCCATTTTTCAGGCACTTTCACACCTCCTTTAAAATGCGAGTTGAAACAAAATTGACAACGGCGCACCGATTTGCTATACTGTTCAAGGCTTCTAGTTAAACTGATTCAAAAGGCAGGTGATTTCGATGACCAAACTTTTGAGCCAGCCAGTTCCAGACACGAGCAAGTGCGTGAAGCGCTAGGGCTTACAAGGCGGTGCCGACCCGCCAAAGGAAGCGGCGCACCCATAGCCCTGCAAGTTGTTTTTGCAGCCCGGGCGTTACTTTTACGCCGTGCATGGCGCAAAAGACGTGCAACCGCGCATGGTTGCATTACCGCCGGGGTGCAAGTGCGTTCTGGTGACAAATCGGTGAAAAGTCTGTCTGTGAAACAACCGCAGGCAGATTTTTTTTTGTCGCCGTGTCAAAAGTAGTTGAAAAAGTTTACAAAGTGTGTTACTATGTAGTTGCAGAACAAAGTAACTATTTAATCACAGAATCCCATTTGCGGGGCTGTGTACTTTGTGAACGTTTTTAACTGACAACAGTATTATAGCAGTTACTTTGTTTACTGTCAATGTTTTTCAGTGAACTTTAGTTACTTTGTAACTATGCACAAGTCTGGCGGTGATTTTTCATGTCTTTTTACGAAAAGTATTTAATGCTTTGCGACAAAAACAAAAAAACGCCGTCCGGCGCGGCTCTTGAAATGGGATTGTCAAAGACAACTGTCAATCGTTGGAAAAACGGCGGTGGAATAACAGATGCGACTATTTTAAGGGTTGCAAATTACTTTGAAATTCCAAAAGAAGAGCTCACAGGCGAAGAACCAGACCAAAAAGAAAAGCCCAGCACCCCGGAGGATGCTGAGCGTGAAGCGCATGGGCAAGCTATATTAGATAAGTATAATATGCTTGACCCGGCAACGCAGGCCATGTTTGAGAGTATGCTGGATGCTGCCATAGCGGCACAGGAGAAAAAGAATGGTTAGTGCAGACCAAGTTGATGAAGCCATGAAAGTTTTGCTTGAATGGCACGAAAACAACATTGACCGTGTTGGAATGCCACCAGAGGTGTTTAAATCAAAAGTAGAAGATGCTAAAATGGTTTACAATGCTCTTTTAGCTGAAAAGCTTGTTGAGCGAAAACTTGATGCACGCGATCTACCAGACGGAACGCACGAAACATTTTATTGCTGTGCGTTGACTGACAAGGGAAAGCTCTACTTTATTGAAAAACAAAGAAAGCAGAGAATCAGCCGCAGACAATTTGGTCAAAGTTTTGCCATTGCGGTGATCTCTGCTGTTGTAAGTACGATATTGACTCTTTTTGTTTCTCAAAGAAGCGACGGATCGGAGACTTCCAGCTCGTAATTCGTGGCATCCAGCGCCTTGACAAAAACAGTTTTGTAAAAGCGCAACTTCTTTTCATCCACTTTTTCGGTATCAAGAGCAAAATACCCACCATGTCCGTCCTTTACCCTAAAAATGGTTTTTGGGCAAAGCTCGCAGATACTTCCGAGGGTCACGCCTGTATACATGATTTCCGTTCGGAAAAGGTCGTCAAAGTGATTATGCTCTGGCTCCGGTTGAGGCTTTTGATGGAAAAGCGCAAAATCATTGAAGTGAAGAAACTCGTAGACCAGAATTGCAAGCATCGCTGCAATGAGGATGGCAATAATAAAAAGAAGAATCGTATTACCGGACATTTTGCATGGCCTCCTTTAAAAGTTTATCCACGTCGATACCAAGGGAAAGTGCAAGCTTGATTTTCTCAAGTATAACACATTCTGTGGTTTCTTTCATCGTTTTTGTGCTATTTTCTTGCACTTTATTTTCCTCCTTTGGTTTTTCTTTGATAATTTAGTTTTTCGGCAGCTGGTTGGCTGCCTATTTTTGTATATGTGAGGTATATACTATGAGATTGCGGAAATCTTCCAAGCGGCTTCTTGCGGCGTCGCTGTGTCTGGCTGTTGCTGTCACATGCACCGGGTGTAAGTCCAAAGAGGTCAAGGAAACAGAAAGCCTTATCAATAAAATTGGTGATGTTTCTGCATCCGGCCACGTTGGAGAGGATGCTGTAGAATCTCTAAAAGCTGCTCAAGCTTCTTTTGACGCTTTGGGTGATGAACAATCCAAAGTCGAAAATGCTGACAAGCTACAAACTTTGGTTGACGCATACAACCAGCAGGTGCAGGAAGATGCAGCGGAAGTTATAGCGGCCATCGACGCCATTTCACAGCCTTACGATGTTGCAGATCAGGGTACGTTGGACGCCGTGAGCAAGGCTAAAAGCGCATACGACCATGCGACAGACGATGTAAAGGCCGCAGTTTCCAATTATTCTGTGTTGGAAGAAGTTGAATCGGCCATTGATGATGCAGCAGTTCAAAACGCCATTGCGGCCATTGACCAAATCGGAACTGTCACTGCAAAAAGTGGAGACGCAATCCAGGCCGCAAAGGATGCTTGTGCAAAGGTTCCGGCTGATCGTCTTGCCGATGTGACCAACTATCAGGCGCTTACCGATGCGCAGAGTGCATACACTCAGGCAGAGCGAGAGGCCAAAGAAGCCGCTGGCAAAGCTGCTGTGGCAAAGCTCAAAACCGAAAAAGACGAAGTAGAGGGCATTACCTGGTATATGCCGTCCAGCTGGCCGACATACTCCAACACCCGCTGCTATGTTCTCCCTTACATTGGGGAGCAAAACGGCAATGCGTGGTTAAAGTGTAAGGTCGATTATGCTGCAAACGATTGGGTATTTTTTACGCAAATCATCATCAATGTTGATGGAGAAAAGAGAGATACCGTTTATTTTGATTATGGCGATGTAACCCGTGATACGGCTTTGGGCGCAAAGCTTTATGAAGCTGCCGATTTTACTCCTTCCACATCTCAGGTTCAGCTTTTAACCGACATTGCAAACTCTCAAAAGGCAATCATTCGTTTCCAGGGAAGTGATTATTACTATGATTTCACTGTGCCTGATAAAGACAAGCAGAGCATCAAAGATGTTCTTGCTGCATACGATTATTTGACTTGATTATTTACAACCGCATTATACAACCATTGATTGTATATCGTCAAGCGTAAAAAATTGCGCAAAACAAGTTAAAAATTTATTCATTTGCGTTGATGCGTTAAAATTTACGCTGACTTTTGCGCGTTTTACGCTGAATACGCGCAAAATATGCGCGTTGTTATTCGCGGTTGCAAGGATTTTGCAAATTTTGCAGCAGGTCAGCGGCTACAGCCCCGCCGGGTTCACCGGCGGCAGCGTGCAGCTTGTCAAGCGCGGCGATCTTGTGGGCCGCGTACATCATCGCAATGGCTTTCTGATCTGGCGTCATGCTCACATAGCAGGCCAGAGCGGCGCGGATATAGGTACTGAAGTGCTTCATCTTGTCTTTCATGGCTCAGTCCTCCCAGGGTGCAGGGGTGCGGTCGGTGCCGGTCAGGATACTGGCGGGCATTCCATCGATGATGGTCATTTCGGCATCTTTGCCGTTTCTTTGCTGGATTTCCATTTCGATTTCCTCCTGTTTTTTGTATATGGTGAACAATTTCTAATCCAGATAATACCATGCTCAACAGGAAAAGGAAATACAGAAAGATTGTGTCGAATGGCGCGGAGTTTTTCCGCGTCATTTTTGATTAAAAGACGCGTGTTTTTGTGGAGGTGAGTGAATGAGCTACTTTACGGCAGCCAAAATTGGGAAAGCGCTGGCGAAGGCCCGCGTTTCTGCAGGGTTGAGCCAGAGGGAAATGGCAATCGCCCTCAACCGTGGCGAGCGGACAGTTCAGAGCTGGGAAAAAGGGATTTCCAGCCCCGACAGCGACGAGGTTTTTGATTGGTGCAGCGCGTGCGGGGTGTCTCCCATATCCGTGTTCATGGAGATGATCCACCCGGAGCTGTACGCGGTGCCAGATGACGGCAAGACCGACGAAGAGCTGGACGCGGAGTTGTGCCGCTTTGTGGTAAACTTGCCGCCGCTGACAAAACGGCTGCTTCTCTTTATCCTGAAAGGCAGCCACGGCAGCAGCCCGCCCGCGGTGATCTCCGAGGTTGCGGCAAACCTGCATTGCCCGCTCAATAACCGGGTGAGCATCTGCGGCGCCGTGATTGACCATTACCGCTTTGCGCAATCTATGGGCCTTGACCCTTGCCCGCGGGAGCCACAGCCGCCCATTGAAGATTTGCGCATGAATTACAAGGCAGGCCGTGCGGCCTCTGAGAACGGCGCACAGGGCTATACAGGAAGCAGAAAGGAGTAAGCCGTGGAATGTATCAGGTGCCACAAAGAAGTTCCGGACGGAGCCTTATTTTGCCCGTGGTGCGGTAAGCGCCAGCCTGACTATGCCCCGCCCGTGCAGAGAAAAAAACGCCGCCGCCCAAAAGGCAGCGGCAGCGTGTACAAACTCAAAGATAACCGGGCAAAGCCCTTTGTAGCCCTTTCCTCCAAGCGGGAAGTCATCGGCACCTATGCCACGTCCGGCGAGGCCGTGCAGGCGTTGGATGCTTATAATGCACAAACTATTCCCATTGCCCGGATGAAATACACTTTTGCGGACGTCTACGGCAAGTGGAGTGATGTGCATTACAAGCGTGTTGGAGATGATGGAAAGGATAGCTATGAAAGGGCATATCGAAAAGCGGAGTCTTTATGGGACAGACCAATTAGAGATCTTGTAACCGACGACTATCAAACCATCATCAATGAGCTTGTGAAAGCTGGACTTTCCCGCAGTATGTGCGAAAAGCAAAAACAGCTGTTCAGCCAGCTTTCCAAATGGGCTATGTCGAACGGTATTATTTCCCATAATTTTGCGGAAGAGTTGCTTCTTCCTCCGGCTCCCAAAAAGAAAAATTTGGTTATCAAGAAAAATGAAATTGATAAAATAAAAGCCATTTCAGATGATCGACACGACAAAATGAATGAGATTGCAAAAATTGTAATTGTGTTGTATTATACTGGTATGCGCATTGATGAGCTTTTGACTCTTCGGCGGGATGATGTTGATTTAAAAAACGGCTATCTTATCGGCGGAGAAAAATCTGACGCTGGGCGTGAACGTACGATTCCAATTCTTGAACCAATCAAACTGATTTTGGGAGACTGGATGCTTGAAAGCATTGGAAATGAACTTCTTCTTCCGTCTAAGCGAACCGGAAAAAAGCGTAGTTATAGCGGCGTAAGAATTGCATTTAAGCAACTCATGCGAAGATGTGGAATCAGCGAAGAAGCCGTTTTGCATACTATGAGACATACTGCAACAACTCGACTTGTTGAAGGAAAGGCAGAGCCAACCGCTGTTCAAGCAATTATAGGACATGCAGATTTTTCCACAACTGCAAATTATTACACTAGCCATGACTCAGAATATCTTAAAGAAGAAATGGAAAAATTTAAAGGTTAATCAATCGTAATCTAACGAAAACACAACAAATACAATGAAAACATCGTAGATGCGCCATGTGTAACTGCTTCCCAAGCAGTAGGCGGCGGGTTCGAGTCCCGTATCCTGCTCCATATTTTAAAAAATCCCACGAAACAGCGTTTATTGTTTGTTTGTTTCGTGGGATTTTTGCTTTATTTGCTTTTGAAAAAATGACGATAAAAACTCCAAAAGAATCCAACAATCTAACGGTTAGTCTAACAGATTTTTGATTTTTTTGATAACAAGCTCATACTCTTTCGGGTACACCATCTTTATTGCTTTCATGTGCTCGTCAAGCACCTGCATCAGACCGCCAAAAGGAACAGAGCTGGCAGCCGCCACAAAGTCGCTTTGCGGTTCCGCTGCCGTGGAGTACGCCGCCGCATAAGTCGCGGGCGGCAGTGCCTGGATCTGCGTTTCAGGTGCGTGTGCTTCTTCCAGCTCGTCCCGCACAGTGCAGAGGGCGGCAAGCTTCTCCACGCTCTGCCAGTCCGTCGAACCGCATTTCAGCTTGTGAATATGGGTGTTGATCTCGTCGATGTCCATACTTGCCGCCCTCCTCCCTTATGCGTTGCGCAAGATGTCAGCTGCCCGCTTATAGGCGTCACGCTCTGCGCCGGTGGCCTCCTGCATCATGTCCTCGATGTCAGAGATCATACGCTCACGGCCATCCGTGCGGGAGTAGTGCCCGCGCACATAGTGACGGCCTCGGTTGGCATAGCTGTTGCCCCGGTTGTAACCGTTTCCGGCATCGCGGCCGAAAGATCCACGCATGTCAGCTTCCCACTCGCCCGCACGGCTGTACTCGCCGCCCTCGCAGTAGTCCTCGATGCGGTGGATGTCCAGAATGATGTCAACGATCTCGCCGATCATCTCAACATCACCCGGGGAGCGGTTCTTTTTGTCGGTCAGCTCCATGAGCTCTTCGCACATCTCATCCTTCAGATGATTCAGTTTATCCAGCATGACTTTATCTCCTTTCTTATGCTACCCGCTCAACAATCAAATTGCTGTTTGCAATTCTGACTGCCTGCGTACTGGTGTTTTTAACCGCCACGGTCACGCAGCAGCCGCGCGGCACCTCGATGAAAGCGGCCACGAAAACGTTGAAGTAATTTTCGACTGCCGCCGGGGTGACAATGGCGGTCGCACTGGTCAGCGGCTCACCACTAACAGCCAGAGCCACGGAAACGGGCCCAACAGTGCCGCCGGTGGGAATGGCGATATTGCCGCCAAAGCTTACCTTGAAGCGCGCTTTGCACTGATTGGTCAGGCCTCGCAGAGTCACAAGGCCGCTGCCCTCACGGTGCATGATGCAGGCAGGGGCTTTCACCGCGGTCTCGGTCAGGGGAAAGTTTTCACCCGCCGCCACAATGACGGTGTTGGAGTTGCTAAATTCAGCCATTATCCGAAACCTCCTTTTCTGCACAAACAGGCGCATTTACTGCATAAACGGTTTTTAAGATATCCATCCAAGAATTGGATGGATCTGCTTTTTCCGTATCAAGCAGGGTTTTCAAAATGAAAACATAGGTGTTCAATTCCATCATGCTCATTTTGTTCTTATCCATGCTGTACAGATAATCTACAAACTGCTGTTTCAGCTCTGCTACGGTCATTCAAATGCTCCTTTCATAGAAAAACGCCGGGACTTTTGCCCCGGCGCTCTGGTTTGCAAAATCAGCTCAGGGGCTGAACAGACTACAAATTGCAGTCAGTTGCCGTGATTCAGTTATGCGCAGCTGCCGCAGCCGGTCCCACAGCCATAGTAAATGGCGTTGGGGTTGGGCACCTGATAGGCAGGCACGGGAACTTTCTGCTGCAGAGTCCCGATGATCTGGTTGGTCTGTGCGTTCATCGCGGTGGTCAGGAGCGCACTCTGGCGATCCTGAGAAGCAGCCCGGCGCAGCTCGTTGTTCTCGCTCTGCAGGGTGGCGATCTTATCGTTGGTCAGGAAGTCGAGCACCGCGCGGGTGTTGCTGTTCTGATTCTCGATGATGTCCCGGGTGTTGTTGTTCATGGCGTTCTGCGTTGCGCAGAAGCCCTGCTGAATCTGGTTCCGGGTGTCGCACTCCTGAGTGGCCAGATTGTAGTTGACTCCCTGGACCGCGGTCTGGGTCTTGCAGCAGCAGTCTGCCAGCTGTGTAGCCAGAGAATTCTGCCCCTGCATCAGCGCAACGTTGGTGCTATTGAAGCCCTGCTGCATGGCGTTGGTGACACCGTTCAGGCCCTGCTGCACGCCGTTGAAGCCCTGAAGCATCCCGGTGTTCATGGCATAGAAGCCGTCGCACAGGCCGCTTTCCAGCCCGTTCAGCTTGCTCATCACGCTCTGGTTATCGAAGCCGCGCTGCAGGTCTGCCTGGGTCACTGCGCTGGTCATATATGGCGAAGCGCTGCCCATGCCGCCGCCCCAGCCAAAGCCGCCCATGCCGCCCCAGCCGAACATGCCGAAGATCAGAAAGAGGACGATCCAGCCCATCCAGTCGCCGCCCCAGCCGTTGAAGCCGTTGCTGTAGCCGTTGGCGGGCTGTACCGGCATGGTCAGAACTGTGCTATCAGAAGAAAGAGACATAGTTTTACTCCTTTACGTTAGATTTTGAAATTTATTCTAAATGCGGCCGCATTTTAGAATCCAAACATATTTTTCATGCCGTTGAGCATCGGCGCGATCTGCTGCGCCCGCTGCTGAATGGCGTTGAGCTGCTGCTGTGAGAGCTGGCCGGAGGTGAGCATCTGGTTTATCATCTCCTGCGGGTTCTTGCCCTGCATCTGGCCCATAAACTGCTGGAACTGCCCGCCAATGGGGTTCTGGGGCTGTCGGCCCATCGAGTTATACAAGCTGCTGCTCATCGTTTAGCCCTCCTTTTCCGGATCTGGTGCTTCCTGCTTCTCCAACGCCGCCAGCTTTGCCGCCAGCGCGTCGAACTCCTTACGGGTGACATACTCCCCGCCTGCGGCTTGCGTGGCAGCGATCGACGCTTTGGGGCCGCTGGTGCGTTCCTTGTAGTCGTAGATGCGGAGCGGGAACGGCCTGCCGTCCTGCCCCACTTCTTTGATGTAGAAAGTATCGGAATCGGCATCCAGTAAAAGCACCCGGCTCCCGTTGGCGACCAGATAGCCCCGGGCTGCTGCTTCACCCTGTACCCAGATAAAGCCGCTGTCAGTTGGTGCGGCCTGACCCTGCATTGTCGGCATCATGACAGGCTGAGGTTGAAATTGTGCAGCTCGAAGCGTTTCAAGCTGCCCCTGCGGCTGTTGCGGGTAATACACTTGCGGGTACCCGTTATAGATCGGCATCGTTTACTCCTCCTTGTACCAGTAGTAGATCGGGCATTCTGCGCCGCTGTCCCAGCTGTCCCACCATTCTCCGTCGATGACGGTCAGAACGTGGCCGGAGCAGCCCAGTACATACACACCGCGGGGGTACTCCCGGGCAAAATCTGCCACGGTGTAACAGGTGGTGCAGTCTGCCTCCACCAAACTGCGCTTGAACCCGCGCTTTTGGAGGTATGCGCCCCATGTGCGGTTGGCGCTGGGCATATCGCCGAGAGCGTAACCGGTGAGCGCCAGCGTAATATACGCCTGCTCCCAGCTCTGACCGGTTGCCGCAGCTACCGCCCGCACTACGCAGTCCCCGACGCTGCTCCCGCGCGGGTTCGGGTTAAACTTGTGCCACATGGTGCGCCCCTCCCTTTGCGACCATAGTACCTTTTCTGCTGAATCCATGCGTTAAACGAACGTCAAACGAAGGACAAAAAGAAAAAGCGCCCACACGGAAAAATCCGCATGAGCGCTCGAAAAATTGCATATAAACAAAAACCCCCGATGCTCCAAACGGAACACCGGGGGTTTTATGCGTCTCCCGCATGGTACGCACTATAAGTAGGCGGACGGGAGACTGTATCATCAAAAATGCCTACTTCTGCTATCGAAATTTTGACGTATGCGCACTATTCAAAACCGTTCAAGCATTTTCGGGCTTGCTATGGCTGGACTTGAACCAGCGGCAATAGGCGGTGTCCCGCCCTGCTCTACCAACTGAGCTACATAGCCTTTTCAAATATCCACCCTGTTGCGCTTCTTCGAGAGGCCGGGTGGATTTGTTGAGAATATTATACCACAATCCGTGCAAAAAGAAAAGCCAGCGGGTAAACGTTCTTCCGCTGGCTTCCTGTACACTATGCCGTCACTGGGTGTACATCAGTACGGCCTCGCATACATAGTATATCACACGCCCAGCATTTTATCAATGCTTTGCAGGCGATAGCTCACCGCCTGCCGGGAGTAGTGGGTGCGTGCTGCAATGTCAGCTTGTGGGAGCCGCTCAACGTACCGCAGTAAGGCTATCTTACGGTCAACCCTCCCAAGCGGTGCGTTTTTGATGGCTGCTGTCATCTGCTGCCGGTCAAGTCCTTGCAGCGCAGCGGGCAGCACTACACGAGCCGCCGCCACGGGCAGCACCGAGCCAGAAAGGCTGCGGGAGCTGTCCGAAGTTGCGCACCATATTGCCAAGCACGGCAAACTGGTGACAAAATGTCACCAGTTTGTTGACATTACCGAGATGGTATGTTTTCGTGAGGCCACGAAAACGTCCGTATGTAGTGCTTGCCATGATATCCTCCTTACTGCTTTTGCAGGGCTGCTCTTGCCCGATCAAAGAAAAACTGAATCACAATCCCGATGGTCTCATCGGTGATGGCCCACGAGATAAATTTTCCGTACTTGCTGGCGGACAGGGCCGCACGGAGCATCTGGGCCACCCAGGCTTTGCGTTCCGCGCCTTTCTTGGTGCCCTGGATGTCCTTTTCTGCCTGTTCGATGAGCTGGAGCACGGTGGGCTTGACCGCCGCACCATACCCCAGCCGGATGCAGCCAAGGGCGTAGAAGATAAAGCCGCCCAGCATCAGAGCCAGGGCCACCGGGCCCGGGACGACGTTCAGGATTTTTGTTGCTGCGTCCATGCGTTTTCTCTCCTCTCATACAAAAATTTGTCGATTTCCTCTGCACTCTGCTCCATTGCTTTGATATTATCACCTGACAACTGAGCGCCTAAAACGGCGCGGTTAGAGCGCAAAAGGATGGTGATGGCGTTTTCCAGCGCCCCAAAATGCTCCAGATCGCGGCCCAGAGCGGCAGAGTGGTTAGAGTAGCCCGTCTCAAGCACTCCCACGCGCCTGTCCAGCTCATCCAGCCGCTTGTCCTGTGCATCGTTGGGAGCCTGTGCCTTTTTGATGTACTTGTGGATGATGTCCAGCACCTTGTCCAGCGTAATCGCTGCCGCGCACGCACTGCCCAAGATGCCCACAATCCAAATCAACGCCTCTTTTTCAGTCATGTGCCCTCCCTGAGCCGCGTCAGGCCCTTCTTGCGGATGATACGGGGGTAGTTGATCTCTGTCACGTTGAGGTCAACGTTGCCGGAGATGCCCGGCACAGAGCCCTTGCTGGTGTGCTGGTGGGCGTGGTAGATGTAATCCACTTTGGGCGTTTCGCCCGTGTAGTCGGCCAGCCAGACGTCCCAGCGGCCTGCCAGGCGCTGCATGTCCAACTCATAGCTGTAACCCGTGTAGGTGTACAGCTGGGCATAAAAGCCCATGGTTTCCACCTTTTCCAGCGCATACGCCACCACGTTGGTGAGGTCAAGCGTGGAGAGCTTTTTGAGTTTGTTTTCTTCCACGTCCACGCACACGGGCATGGTGAGCTCTTTGCCCCGCACCGCTTCCCGCACAAGGGCCAGCTCTGCATCTGCCATAGCCTCGCTGGTGGCGTAAGTGTAGTAGTAGACGCCCACGTCCAGCCCAGCGGCCCGGGCGCCGCGGTAGTTGCGCTCAAAGGTCGGGTCGATGTACAGACCGTCTGCCCGCTTGCTCAGCTTTGGGTTAGTGGACACCGTTTTCAGCATGGCCCCCTTGTAGCCCGCAGCGGCCACCTTGGCCCAGTCAATCTGGCCCTGGTACCGGCTCACGTCGATGTATCGGTAAGGCATCGGCCCGCCCCAGCCGGGGGGAGCGGTGCTCTGGGTGTCCACTGTGGACACGGGGGCAGGCTCTGCGGTGGAGTTGTCTGCCGCTTCCTTTGCGTGGGCAAGGGCGGTAAATAGCTTGCTCAGAAAATTAAAAATTGAAATCTTCATCTTTTTGCTCCCTCTTTGTGCATCCTTTGACCGCACACTTTGCAAAAAGCACCGCAAATGCTTTGCGCTCTGTGCCGACATCAAAGTGCATGGCTTCTAGCCTCGTCAGCAGGCACTCACAAAGCTCTGGCCACGTTTCAGGTATCGGTTTCACCTGTAATTTCGTTGTACTCGGATTCGGTCAGTCGTTGAGGCTTGCGCTGTACCAGCATCCGCAGCATAGCTTTGGACCATCGGCCCGCCTCGTACTCTTTCTTTGCTTTTTCAAAGGCAGCACTATAACTGTCATTCATTGCTCATACCCTCCTCAGTATTTATTGTCTCATCCTCGGTCGGGACATCGGCCAGAATGCACAGAAAATCCACCATGGATGCCAGCTGTGCCAAACTCGCGTCACGGTTTTCGTTTTCCGCTGCGGCCTGAATGCCGCCAGAATTGTGAATAATTTTCATGCTATCCCCTCCAAAAGATATTTAACATATTCATTCATGCGCTGTAACAGCTTTTTGGAATTGCCTTTAGCAGCATGGGATTTCTTCCATGAGCCATCTTGCAGCCGGACAATTTTTGTTTTGGTTGGGTGAAGCTTCATACCATCAGCATCGTATTTTGTCCGGATAGCTTCCCGCCACTTCTCCAGCTGCGTCTTGTCATGGTGGCAGATCCAGCTGTCATCCATAAAGCGGACATACTTGTCCGCACGCAGGCGCTCTTTAATGTAGTGATCTATGGGGTCAGGCACTGAGATCCCGGCTAGCTGCACCATCTGGCTGCCCGGACTATAACCGGCCTCGCCGGTGTATTGGCGATCCAGCACGTCACGCACACGGGCATTGCCATGTAAAGCCCTCACTTTCTCACCGGGCAAGGGATTGCCCGGTGATTATGCCAATTTCGTGATTTTGCAAGCCGGGGCGCTGCGACTCGTGCCGACACCGGTCCGGCCGTTCACATTGCCGCTGGAGTTCACGTAGAACGCACGGCTGCCGTCGCCACGATGCGCAGAGCGCAGCCGCACATGGCGGCCCACCGTGCGCTGTGCCAGATCGCGGGTAATACGCAGGGGGTAAGTCTGCCACAGGGCCTGCGGGGTCTTTGCGCCGGTGCGCTCTTTCCAGTAGGGCCAATAGGTACCCTCGCCAGATACCTGCTGGCTGCAATAGATTTCCTGCAGGGAGGGCAGGAAAATCTTGTCATAGGTTACAACGGCGCTGCCGTCATCGGTGACGGTGTTACCGTAAGTCACGACTTTCACGCGGGACAAGGCATTTTTGAAGTCATCGGAGAAGCCAGACAGGAAACCGGGCAGGGTGTCGGCCTGATCGGGTTTCATGTCCCACTTATCCTGCGGTTCCCACCATGCGCCAACTGCTGCATCGCTGTTAAGATACTGGCGGTATGCGGATTTCCACCACCGGTTGTCACCATAGCCTACAGGATGCAAGCCGTTTAAATCGCCGTTTTCTTTGGCAAGGAAAGTGCCCAGATTGCTGCCAGCGCTTCCAGCAGTCACGCCGCATGTTTCCAGCAGCTCAGATTTTTTCTGATCTTTGTAGACATAGACTTTCCAGCTGGTGGGTGCCGTGTCCGGCGCGTTATAGAAGCCGGCCAGACGGGCACCCGCCGGGGCTGCCTTGGTCAGGGTAAACTGATAGGTGGTATCGGTTTTGACATTGCTGCCCCAGTTCAGGCCCATCTTGACATTGTAGGTGCCCGCCACAAGGCCACCGTCCGGCACGACATAGAACGCTTGATATGTAGAAAAAGGCGTATCATACAAAGTTGCATAGTGCATCTGCAGCACCATTGCCGGGGCTGTGGTGCCGCTCTCGCCCTCTGCGGTATCGTCCGGCTGCACAACGTCCCATGGACAATCGTAGGTTTTGCCGTCCTTGTCCGTGTAGGTGTTCACCAGCTGGGTGCCAGTCGGGAAGACCGCAGGCGCGTTTCCAGCGTCCACGATGGCTTTGATGGCGTTATAGTCCATATCTGCTACCGCGTCCGCCTGTGCGCTTGCGATGGTGCGCAAGGATGTGCTGATACTTGCCAGGAGCGCGTTGGTACTGCTCTGCTGGTTTTTGAAAGTCTCATCCAGTACCCCGGGTTTTGTAAGTGTTGCCATTTAAGTTTCCTCCTCATAGGTATAGCAAAGAGCTCCGTCTACAATGGAAAGACCAAGAGAGGCCAGCGTTTGGGCTGCGGTGTCACTCGCTGCTTTTGCCGCTTCCGTGGCACTGCCGGAGGCGGCTTTAGCAGAGTCTGCGGCTTCTGTTGCTTTTGTACTTGCAGAGGAAGCAGATTCAGCTGCATCCTTGGCAGCAGTCTCAGCGGCGGCCTTGGCCGCGTCGGCCCGGGTGCCAGCTTCTTGGGTGAACTGCTTGCAGTACTCAAAGCCTTGGCCGAGGCCGTAGCGGACTTCAACGCCTTTTTTGGCGTTATAGATGCGCTTCAAAACCTCATCAAAGTTGAGTGTAATCATAAGCTAATCGCTCCTGTCGGTGTGTCGTAGATGGTATCTGTCTCAAAATCAAAAGTATCCCAAAGCCAGTCCGCGCCCGCCTCGGCGGTAATGTTGCGCTTGTAGGGGTTGCAGGTGCCCTCGATGCTGAAGGTGATCTCCGTGCGCCCGCGCTCCACCACGTCCACACGCCACAGGCCCAGCCAGTACCATGTGCTGTCCTCATCAAAGGTGCAGCGCAGCCACTGGCCCTGCAAAGCGTTTTCGAGGGCGCTCTGGATGGTGCTCCACTGGCTCTTTTTGGCCTTGCACAGCAGCTCCATTTTGATGGTGCGCTGCTTGTAGTGCACCTCGCCGTCCAGCGCCCGGGACAGATCCAGCATAAAGTCAGAGCCCGGGACGTTGACAAGCATCGTCTCAGGCTCTGCGCCGGAAATGGTGGGGCTGCCCACTTTCATGTACAGCCCGAGGTCTTTCAGTGTGTGGATACTGCCGATCTGTGCGCCCATCAGCATCAGTCGTCACCTCCATATAGGGCGGCGATCTCTTCCGGGGACTTGCCGGATTTCGCAAGAAAAATAGCCCTTTCCCGCTGCTCCCGCTCTTCCCGTGGCACGGGGCTGTAAATCAGCTTTTCGCCGTCCCAGAGATAGTCAGAGCCTCCATGCTTGGCAGTGTCGTCTACAGGAAAATCATCCAAAATTACAAGGCCGGGTGTATCCGGTGACGGTGCATAGTCTTTGTTGACCCATCCGCCATCATATAGACGCCCGTCCGAGCAGATTTTTGCAACATACAGAAATTCAATTCCGTTCTTTTTCATAAGGCACCTCACATAAAAGCATAAAGCTGAAGCGGAACACATACGTTTGATTTATATTCCCAGTTATCCTCCCCGCTTTGCAGGGTGGTGTATTTGTCACACTGCGGCCGGAAAAAGGCGTCTGTTCCATTTGTGTCAATATCAAACTGCACATACCGCATGTATCCGTCCCAAAAGCGAATTTTGTCCTTAAAGACAGCAACGTTGCGCCTATGCATGGTGTCCCAAGGGAAGATAATCGCCATGGCTTCTCCGTTGACAGGTAAAATAATAGAGGAGCCTCCAGCTCGATAAGTCTCTGTTTTGCTCGAAAACCATCCATGCGATGTTTTTGTAGCATAGCTCTCGTAGGTCAACATAACATAGTTGCAATTCTGGGCATTGATTGGAATATCGGTATAAGTACCGCTAAACACAAGCTGCCCATCCGCAACGTCCTTGAAGCTTCGGATGAGCGTATTGCGCACACCGTAAAACGTGATCTGTCCCGAGTTGATGGTGCAGCTGCCGTTGCCGTCCGTGATGGAGATGGAGCCGGACTTGATATTGACCTTGCTGCTTCCATCGGTGACAATGACGCCGTTGTTGGATATCTGAACATACTTGCCCGAAAGGGACTCATGGCCGACTCGGAGGCCATTCGTTTTGTCAAAAGACAAGTAATTTGTGGCTGTTTTGGCCGCTTCCGTGGCCTGCTCGCCCACTTTTTTCACGGCCTCGTCGTTCGCTTTTTTGTACTTGTTGGCCCACTCGTAGATGTTGCCGGAATATTTTTCCGAGGTGGAAGTCTGTTCCTCCAGCAGGTTGGTTTTGCCCAGGTTCGCCACCTGTCGGTCGGTGAGGGTCTGGCGCGTCATGCCGAAGGTGAATTCTTTCTTGCTGGGGTCGTCCAAGGGCTCCACCAGCTTTGTGCAGAGCATCACCACGTCGATGCTGTGAGGCTTGCTGATGATGTGGGCATAGCTGGCAAAGGTCAGCCTGTCCTTGTCATAGCCTGCATCCACGAGATCAACGGCCTTGATGGTGTAGCTCATGGTCATGAGGGAATTTTTCTGCAAATCCTGCACCGCAGCACCAAAGAGATCATCTGCACTGTCGGCATCATAGTCAGCCACTTTGGAAATGACACCAAATTTTTTTACTGCCGCGTCATTTTGTATCCAGTTGCAGTCTCCGTCCTCCTGGTACAGACTGTAGGAGTAGCCGCTGGGCAGATACTTCTGGATAGCAGAAGCGGAGGTGTCTTTGATGCTGTAGCGCTCCTCATGGTCGGCCACTTCCTGCTTTTTGCCCCACCAAAGGATTTTCCACACCCATTCGGTGCGGGTCACGGTGTGCTTGTTGCCCGTGGGGTAGACCCGGGTAAACATAGAGTTAGTGTCGGTCTTCTCGGTGAAATCCAGCAGGTTCACGCCGTACTCAATGGTCTGGTTGACTAGCCTGTCGGCCTCGAAGGCCTGGTCGCAATAATTTAAGACGTTGTTGCCCGTGGCGGGGTTGTAGGTGCAGTAGGCATAGCCGCCGTATACCTTGAGCACCATCTTGTCGATGATGTCCCAGGTGCTGCCGTAGTCCTCGCCCACGCCGTAGGCGTCCATATCGCCGTAGTGCACCACCAGATCGCCCAGCGCGGCGGTCACAGTGCCCAGCTCAAAGCGCTTCATGCGCATTTCGCCGCACTGCTGGTTGTGGGCGCTGATGAGGTGCTGCAAAAACTGGGCCAGCTTGCCCTCGTAGTTAAAAGGCGTGATGGCCGAATCGTTGAAGTAGGAGAGGGCTCCCTCGCAGTACACCGCCCTGCGGTTGTACCAGTCGGCCTCATGGCTCAACACGCGCCCGCGCCAAATTTCTTTGGGGGTGCTTTCGTTGCCGTTTGCGTCAAAGTCGCTTTGCTCCACCGTGATGCAAGTAGACATTTTTTGCAGATTGCTGTATTGCGGGTGCGTGCGGGCCATGGTAAAAGTAAGGCTGCCGCCCTTGCTCACCTCGCGGGTGAGTTTGGGCGACAGCACAAATGTTGCAAGGCTGTCAGCGTCTCCCAACCCCTTTGGGCGTGGATGCAGCAGCCGCTTGTCCTCTGGGTTGCCAAATGGATACGCATAGATACGATACATGGTTTAGTTGCCTCTTTCTGCCAGAGTTGCCAGATGGCCCAGCTGTGCGTCGATGGACGGAGCCAGCGCTCCCACCAGTGTGCCGTCATCCAGCTTGATGACCTGATTTCCCGCCTGCGGCAGGTACTGCTGCACCACGTTATACAGGGCATCCACAGAAGCCTGCATTTTTTCCTGGTAAGCGGTAAGCTTTCCACCGGACTGATACGACGGCATGGCATAGCGATCCTGCATGAAGTCATAGCCTGCATAGGCCCGCTGATTGCCGTACCAGTAGGCGTCCTGAATGTCTTTATAGCTCAGGGTGCTACTGGTGACGGCAGAGGCCGCAGCGGAGCTCTTCTTTTTGAGGAAAGAGCCCAGTGCAATGCCGCCCGCCAGCGCCGTGATGCCCAGAATGGCCGCAAGGATGGGATTCCCCATCACCAGCGAGACAATGCCAGACAGGCTGGAGATGACGCTGGAGGCCATGCCAGAAAAGCTGGAAGCAATGCCGGAAAGAGCACTGCCCACGCCGCCGGATGCGTTCAGTCCCTCCAGGATCGTGGAGAAGCTCTGCACCGCGGTCTTTGCCTCTGTGGCGTCCGCCGCAATGCCGTTGGTAAAGAGGTTTTGCAGCTGTTCAAAGGCAGCTTTCAGCCCGCCGCCGGAATAACTGTCGTTGATGGCTTTTAGAGATGCCACTGCCCAGTCCGAGATAATTTTGCGCTGCCCCTGCGAGACTTCACCCCAAATAAGCATTGCGACGTCTGTAGCCAACCCGGTCCAGTTGCGGTTTTTTAGGTCGGTGAACGCGTTTTGCAGGCGGCCAAAGATGCCGTTCGACCACTGCTTCTGCGCATTGCTGAGGTTTTGGTCAATGCGGCTTTGCAGCTCCGTCACAGACAAAACCACATCGTCACAGGTCTTTTGCGTGGTCGTAGTCACGTTTCCGGCCGCATCGGTTACTTTCTTTGTGACCGATTTGACGGTCTTCTCCGTGCCGTCCACCACTTCTTTCCAAGAGTCCGTGATGGTCTCCACGGTCTCCTTTGTGGTGCCCTTGAGCTTTTTGGTGGTGCCGTCGAAGACGTTGTAGGTATTGTCGGCAGTCTCTACCACGCGCTGGATGTTGCCCACGATGTTGCCCGTTCCGGCGAGGATCTGCTTCGACGTTTCGGTGACGGTATCTGCCAGCTTTTTGGTGTCAGCAGCCGCTTTGGCGGTAGAGCTTTTGCTTGTTCCGCCGCCTGTGCCGCCGCCTCCCGAGGCAGTGATACTGCTTCCGCCACTTCCGGCGGCAGCGGCTGCTTCTGCTTGCCGTTCAGACCAACTCTTGTTACTGATACCTTTTCCGGCAAGAGCTTCCCGCCTGCGACGCTCTTGATTGTTTTGATGATCTCTGTCTGAGCGATAATCTTCGTAGGTGTCATACCCCGCGTATGCTTCTTTTCCTAAAAATTTGTTGAGCTTGTAGCTCAATTTATCGAGAACGCCGATTCCGGCAGAGCCAAGCTCGCCAAATTTCTTGATGACGGAGTTGATGGGGTTGTTCAGTTCCAGAATTGCGTTTCCAAGACCTGCCCAACCATCGGTTTTGTATGCATCAATAGCCGCAACGGTCATATCGTTGAGGTTGGAGATTACCACACCGATTCCGCTGCTGAGGTCGCCCGTCATGAGCCCGGCCAGCTGACTCACGTTGTCTTTCAGGGTGGAAACGCGGCCATTCATGGTCTGGCTCTGGGTGTCCATGGCGTTGTAGTAGCGCCCGCCCTCTTCGCTGGCAGCGATAAGGGCCTCAGACAGCAGGTCATAGCTGATAGTCATGTTCTGGACTTCCTGCACCGATTTGCCGGTGTAGTCAGCCAGCACCTGATAGACGTTGATGCCAGCATAGGCAAACTGTTTGATGTCGATGGCGGACGCTTTGCCCACATTGGCGATTTGCTGCAGATTGGCCGCCATGCGGGACAGTTCTGCGTTGCCGCCTCCTGTAGCCGAAACAGCATCGCCCAACGCCATGATGACCTTGCGGGAGTAGCCTGCGTTTTCACCGGCGCTGATGAGCAGCTGGTTTGCCTGTGTTAGCGAATCCACACTGAACGGTGTGCGGGCTGCGTCCTGCTGAATGGCCACCATGGCCTCATTGGCCGCCTGTGCGTCGCCCAGCATATTGGTCAGACCCACGCGGTAACTCTCGATCTGGGCGTTGTAGTCGATGCCCATGGACACAAACTGTTTTGCTCCTGAGAGCGCTGCATTGGAAAGCGTAGAGATTGCAGAAGCAAGAAGCTGTGATTTGGTCAGAGCTGCCGTCAGACCGTTTCCGGTGTCACTGGCAGACTTTCCAAAAGAGTCCATGCCGTTGTTTGCGGATTTCAGGGCGGAGGCGGTTGTTTTGAGTTGCGCCTCGGCTGCTGCAAGCTGATTTTTCAGCTCTTTGGTTTCAGCCGAGGTCTTGCCCGTTTTGGCGGCCGATTCGTTATACTGCTTTGTCAGTTCCAGCACGCTTTTTGCGGCCTTGCTGTATTCGCTGGAAAGCGCCGTCACGGTCTTTTTGGTCTCGCTCTGGACATTGTTGATGCCCCGCTCATACGCGGACGTGTCCAGCCCAAGAGTGGCCATCAATTCAAAAAGTTTCAGGTTGTGTCACCTCCGTTCAACCCGGCCAGAATGCGGGCCTTGATTTCCTCTGCGCTCTGCTGTGGCCGGGCGGGAGTATTAAAGTCGGGCAGGGTGTCCACCCACCGACACTCCATACCAACAAGGCTAGCCAGAGCGTCCGTGATGTAGGCACGGTAGCTCTTCTCGTAAGCTTCCTGCTGCATCGCATTGACGCAATGCTGGGCAATGTAGGGTTTGCCAATGGCTTTCAGCATATCCAGCCGGATGGATGAGATCAGCCGCCGATATCGGTCTGAGCCAACCTCACCAACGAGGATAAAAAATCCAGCACATCCCGGTCGTTGATGGTCTCCGTGATGACGCGCAGGGTCTTGAACGGGGTCATCTTTTCAGGGTTGCCGTCCTTGTCCGTTTCCAGCTCATACAGCAAAGGCAGCAGTTCCGCTGTGTTCTGAGCGTTGTCGAACAGCAGCTTTTTTGCCATTGCCTTGATGTTCTTGCGGCCCTGAGCTTCTTTCTTGGCCTTGAGCTCATCGGGGGTTTCACTGCCCGTGAGGATGGGACCGACTTTGCGCAGCTCCATCACCTGCGTCTCGGTCAGCAGGGCGGCCACCTTGTCCGCGATCATGTAGCAGTGGCGCAGAAATTCCGTTTCGTCCATCTGGTTGAGAGTTTTCATGTGTTCCACTCCTTATGCTGCCGCGTCTTCGCTTACAAAGAACTCCATGGGGACGGTCTCGTCGCCCATGCGGACACAGCCCGTCAGGGTGACGGACACGTTGCCCTTGCCCTTGTCGGTAGTCTTGAGGGACAGGCCGCCCGTGCTGATTGCGTTGTCCAGCCGGACAGCCACATAGCCGCCGCCAATGAGATCACCCACAAACCAGATGGTTTTAAAATCGCCCGTGGTCTTGTCGGTTTTGAATGTCATGCGGGGCGTTACCTTTCCATCGGCCACGTCCGCTGCGCCAAGCGCCATACGGATGACCTCAGCGGAGGTGTTCAGCGCGGTGAACGCCAGCGTGCAGTCATAGCTCTCAATTTCCATGAGTTCCACGGTGTTCTTCTGGCAGTTATCCACATCTTCGCCCAGGTCGGTGATGTTGGGGGTACAGGTGGCGGTGATGCCGCCAGTGGTTGCACAGATGATATCTGCGTCTGCAACCGCGGTCTGGCCCTCAGTGTCGAACTTGTTCAGCACAAGGCCCGCGTTGACCTGCATGGACTTGAATGCTTCTGCGGAAATTTTGGTAAATTTTCTTCCCATAATTCTCCTTACTCGCATAGCTGCGTGATCTCAAAATTCAGGTACTCGCACAAATAGCCCTCGGGCGGGTTGTCCATCGGCTGGGCCCACGGGGTGCCTTTGCGCAAAAGAATAGCGCCGCCCTCGCACGGCACGGTCAAACCGCCTGCAAGGGCTGCGCTGATTTTGTCTTCGGTCTGTAAGATGGGTAAGCGCCCTGCGCTGCTTGGATACCACAAGCGGCCATGAAACGACGCTTCCTCGTTCCAGCCGCCGGGGACGGCGGGCTTGTAGGTCAGGTAGGGCAGGGAAGCGGCGGGCAGGATGTTGTCTTCCAGATAGCCGGGGATGCCGAACCCGTTGAAGAACGTGTTCAGCACCCGGTTGATGCTCTCGGCGGCCCCCATTACGGCAGCACCGCCTTTTTGCACTTGACGGCCCGCAGCCCCATGCCGGATTCCGGCGGGGCTTTGCTTTCGTCCGCTGTGCTGGTGATCTGGAAAGTCTGCCCATCGCTCACCCGCTTGATGTAGTCCGGGAAAGCCAGCGGAACGCCGGTGTTGACCAGCAGGGTATAGGTGGATGCCGTGTCAGCCTGCTCCGCCACCTGAGCTTCCACAGTGGTATCGTGGCGCTCTACGGCCTCAAATTCCGGGCCGTCCTGCCAGCCGGATACGAAGCCGCCCACGCCGTCCGGCTCATAGCTGCGGGTCTGAAAACGGTATTTTTGGGTAAAGCTCTGCATCACGGTGGATGCAGTGAACGCGTTGACCATGTCACATCTTCCTCCACTGATTGATCTCGGATTTATAGCGGGTCTTGCCGTCTGCGGGCAGGCCGTCCGCGCCTGTGGCCATCGTGCCGGACCAGCCCCCAAAGGACTGGGACACATACACGCCGCCGGACGGCAGCGCCTTGTCGTATGCGTCGATTTTTTCAGCCAGCGCCACAAAATCATGCGGCACGCGCATGGGCTGCACCGTCCCGGTGAATGTCTCGGCGGTCAGATCGCCGTCCCCGGCCTTGTGCACGCCGTCATTGAAGATGGACCCGCACACAAGGAAATACTGCCCCGGCACTACCCCGGCGGGCACAGTGTCCGGCTCAAAGGCAAACTCCCCGGCAACGGGGTCATCTGCCCGGTCAAAAAAATTGTGCGTGTATCTGCACAGCTCAGGGACGGTCATTGGATGCCTCCTACTCAAAAAAGGCGATTACTCGCCCGGGGTGATGGTCTGGACAGAGATGCCGTCCAGATACTCAGCAAACAGGGTCACGCCGGTGATGGCGAAGCTCTCAGAGACGGCGGTGGTGTAGTTGCCCTGGGTGTGGAAGCCGATCAGGTTGCTGGCCTCGCCTGCGGTGGTGTACACCAGCCCAGCTTTTGCGTAGTCGCTGTCGGAGGGGTCAACGTAGTACATCACGATGTTGTCCACGGGGGTGGCAATGACCTTGCCTTTTGCGATCTCGCCGTCAGACAGCAGGAAGATGGTGTTGTAGCCCATGAAATCCTTGATGTACTGGAAGCCGTACTGGTTCTGGATGGTGATGTTTGCGGTGCCCAGATATTCGGCCACGTCCAGAACGTTGGCAAAGCCCACAACGCCGGTGACGGTGCGGTGCATATTCTTGAACTTGTTCTCCACACTGCCCTTTGCCATGGCCAGAGCCATCTGAAAGGTCTTGGGGGTGCCTTTCAGGCTGCCGGTGTTCAGGTACTTGTAGAACTTGTCCGTGACCTTTGCGGTCAGGTCGAACAGGAACTCGTCATCGGTCTTCTGCACGGCCACATCATAGCCATAGTTCTGGATTGCCTCCAGGGAGACGGCCTTGGCGTACTTTTCGATTGTGATCTTGCCGTAGTCTTTCTCCTTGACGGTGTACTGGCTGTAGGGGATCTCCTCGCCCTCTGCCACGGTGCCGCTCTGCAGGGTGCCCTGGGCGTACTTGCTCTTCAGCACGGTGCCGGGCTGCATCCGGATGGGACGCATGATGCCCATGATCTCCCGCAGGTGCTCCCAGTTGCGCTGGAAGCGTGTCACAAAGTCGATTTCACGGGGGTTGACGGTGATCTCGGTAGTGGTGATCAGATTGGTCTTTGCTGCCATGTGTTAGTCCTTTCCGCCGCCCGTAAACAGGTCGGCATTTGCTGCAATGGCCGCCTGGCGCTCGCCAGCGTCCTTGATTGCAAAAATTTGGTCTTTGGTCATTTTGGAGCCGGTGTTGGTGGGCGGAGTGTCCACCTTTGCGCCGGTGGTGGTCGTAGTGCCTACGAAGTCGCTCCAATCAGCTTTCAGGCTGTCGGCGTGCTTCTTGGCGTCCTTGACCTCGCCCTTATCGTCCAGCTCCAGCTTGTCGATATCCTTGCCAGACAGCCGCACGACCCGATCGGCATACTTGTCCAGCACCCCGGCGGACTTCAGCAGCTCCCGGAACTTGGCTTCCTTGGCTGCGTGGGTGTCTTTCTGGGTCTGCTGGGCCTTGTAGTCGGTGAGCGCCTTTTCTGCGGCCTGCTTGCCGTTGTTGGCGTCATCCCGTTCTTTTTCTGCTTTGGTGAGGGCATTTTTTGCAGTGTCCAGCTGGTCCCGGAGGTCGTCTGTCTCTTTGTGCAGGGCGTCCAGAATGGCTTTCGCCTTGTCATCGTTGGAGGTTTCGGCGTTTTCCAGAATCGTGCGGATATCTGCTCTTTTGAGTGCCATGTGTAATCCTTTCTGCCCATGCTCGGGCCTGCCATGCTTGGCATGAAATAAAAAAAGCCGGACATGCTGCCGGATGGTGCCGCTTGCAGGGCTCGAACCTGCACCTACCCGGTTATGAGCCAGGAGCACTACCAGTTGTGCGAAAGCGGCATAAAAAAGCGGCTGACGCTGTGCGCCAACCGCTGGATATTAAATTTTAGAGAGAGAGCTGAAAATCTGTATCGTCAGGTTCAGAAGCTGGAAGATACAGCAAAATTGTGATTTTGGCTCCATTGCCATACGCAACATCGCAAATTTTTTGAAGTTCTTTTCGTGCCGTTCTTCCCTTGCAAAGTAACTCACCAACAGCATCAAGTTCTTTTTCTCGCTTGTTTTTTGCTCTCACCATTTCAGCCTTTATGCTTTCCACCTCTTCGGCTGCTTTGTGATATGCTTCATCGGCTTCCATCTGCCTTTTCGCAGCAGCTTCAAGCCTTGCGCTCAAAAATTCAAGCTCGGTCATGCTTATACCTCCCTGTTCGCTTCCTCTACTGCAATCTCTTGCAGTTCTTTGATATGATCTTCCACCGCCGGGCGCAGGAATGGGCGGGGAGCCATGCCCCGGGTAAAGTGCCATTTACCGTTGAAGTCTTTCCAGACCCACGGTGTTTTGCGTCCGTTGCCGTTTGTGGCGTGAACGCCCGTGCCCAGCTCAACGTATACGCTATAAAAGAGATTTGACCCGATGGTCACGGTCTTTTTTGCGAGGTCTACGGCATAGGTCAGGCTCTGCTTGAGCGCGCCGCCCACATATCCCTCAATGCCCGTGCTGTCTGCCGTACCGGTGGGCACAAGCAGTTTGGCGTAGTCCTGCACTTTCATGCCCCAGATGGTCAGCACCCGCTCTGCCCACGAGTCCAGCGCCTCGTGCAGCTGGGGGGTGTTGTCGGTGAATTTGATGTCGTACTTAAACTCCATGTTTTACTCCATGTATAACAAAACCCCGCCCCGGTGTGGGGCAGGGTCAGGTTATTCAGTTACAGGTACAGCAGCCGGAACGTCTCTCGGCCTTTGGGAGTGATAAGCGTCTGTACGCCGCTCCACTGGGTCTTGTCGTTCTTGGCTTCCTTGACCTCGAACAGGCCGTTGTTCTTGTCCTCTCGGGGCAGCAGCTTGCCTTTCTGGTCACGGTAAAGGAACTTCTTTTCCAGCAGCCACGCCACAAAGGCTTTCGGCTTGATGCCCAGCTCTTTGGCAGTCTCCCGGAAGTTGGTCAGCAGATTGCGGTCAACCAGTTCGTCAAAATACTCGGCCTTGGGCTGCATGATCTGCTTCTCCACGGTGAGCTGGCTGTTCTGTGCGGTCAGCTCACAGATGCGGGCTTCTCGGTCTGCAAGGGTCTTGTTTGCCACCAGCAGCGCCTTTGCCATCAGCTCCTCCGGGGTAAGCTGCTCCTGCCCAGCGATGTACCCGCCATTCTTGCGGATGCTGGGAAGCACCTCGGAAGTGACCCACTTACGGAACGGTTTGGCTTCCGGCTTGTCGCTGCGGAGGATGACGTTGTACAGGCCGGACTCGTTGATGATGTAGGTGGACTGCTTGCGGCCCATGCTGTCGATGACCTCGGTCTGACCGACCTCATCTTCATCCATGCGCTTGGCCGTGTCCGTAATGTGGGAAATTCCCAGCACCGTGCACACGTCCTTGAGGACGAACCACGGTTCGCCGCCCATCTCTACGGTGCGGACTTCGTTGGACTGGTAGTTGAAAATCTGGATGTTACTCATGCGTTTACCTCTTGTTCTGCAATTTGATAGTTAAGCACTTCGTCAACTTCTTTTTCCAACCCGGTGAGGGATGCAAACAGGGCCGTCAGCATAGAGCTATACATCGGGGCTTCGTTCCAGAGCTGGCTTACAAGCCGTTCGTCTCGCTCCCGATCAATCATATCAGCTTTGTGCGTTTCCTCAAACCAGTTGGCAAAGATGTTCAACAGGTCGTGCATTACTCGGAGTTCGCCAGAAACAGCATCCAGTTCAAGCTCCACCTTTGTGATTTTTGGTGTTTCCATTGCTAAAACCTCACGTTTTACTTGACAAATCGCTTATAAAAAAATAAAATGTGAGTAAGAGGAGCTTTTTGTGGATTGCTTTTCTTGTTTACGAGTGGTTAGCTATGGCGAGTAGCTAACCACTCTTTTTTGTACTGTTCAAACTTTCGGCGCTGTTCTTCACGGTTCAGCTTCTTGAAATCCTTGAACTTCATGGGCGTCCTCCTTTCCGCCCCTCTTGCTCACAAGAATATTATAGCACTAATATTCGTGCAAGTATATTGACGTTTTGCACTAACTTTAGTCTTTTCTTTGGTTACTTTTGCACTTGTTTTCGTGCAAATCATCCTGTATACTAAAGATGTAATAGGAGGTGAGCTTATGCCGTTGAAGTTCAAAATAAATGTCCTTGATGCGTTGAAACAAGCCGGTTACAACACGTCGAGAATCCGTCAAGAAAATCTGTTGAGCCAGTCAACCTTGCAAAAATTGCGTGATGGCGGGCAACTTTCGTGGTCTAACCTCGAAACAATTTGCAGATTGCTTGAATGCCAGCCGGGGGACATACTTGAATATATCCCGTCCGAATCAGAACATTGACCTTTAGGCTCTGCCGGGCGGCAGGGCCTTATTTTTATACTTCATTTTCGTTCCTTCTTCCTCTTTCGTTCTTCCGCCCACCACATTTGCTCTTTTTCTTTGCCGCCTTTGGATTTATACCACTCGGTGTAATCCATGACGGGAGTGGTCTCTTTGGTCACATTGTCCCGCTGCATAGCGTTCTGTCGGGGATACTTGCCCAGCGCAGAGGACAGCACGCAGCGGCAGTGGTAGACCATCTCCGGCGCTGCGTTGGGGTCGCCGGGGCGCTGAATCTCGTACCCCATGACCTTGAACGGCTCGTCAAGCTCTGCGGTCTGCTGGTCAAGCAGGCGGTGCATCTCACGGGTGCGGTAGTCGTGGGTGGAGTTCCAGCGCTTTTTGACCTCGATGCCCAAAGCCTGGGCGTTTCGCATCTGCTGCAAAGCCCCGGCGTTCTGGGCGCTGGTGAGGGCTGTGATGGCGTTGTTCATGGCCCAGTGGATCTCTGTGTCAGCCATGCCGTTGACAGCCTGCACAGCAATGTCGTGGACGCTCTTGCCCTGCACGATGCCCTGCATGACGTAGCGGTTGAATACCCGCGCGTCATAGGTGCGGTTGCTCTCGCTCTTGATACGCTTGTTTGGCACCATGCGGGGGTTCTCTTTCAGCAGTAGCTTGACCGCTTCTGTGTTATACAGAGTCAGCCCGAACGTCACGCCTGCGGCCTGTTCCAGCTCGTAGAAAGCCCAGTTTGCACCAAAGGAAAAGATATTGTATTGCTCGTCCCGGGCCAGCTTGTAGGCCGTCTCTTGGGCTGTGGTGCACGTCTGCGTGATACCGTCCAGCTTGGCGTGCATCAAATCGGACTGAAAGACCTGATTTTGCAGCCAGATGCGGTAATCCTCTTCAGTGATCTCTCCTGCATCCAGCTGCGCCCGCTTGCGCTCGTCAAGCGCTTTGTACTTTGCCAGAAACTCGGTCAGCTGCTCCTGCATCTCCCGGCGGGCAGTGCCGTACACCCGCAAAATGCGTCGGCGCAGGCGGTTCAGCTGACGGGTAGAGATGCGGTCACGGTCGGTTTGTTTCATGGTCGTCTCTGCCGCTATAGCGGTCTCGAAACACTAGGCCATGCATAATTTCGGCCTGTTTTTCAATTTCGTCCTGAGATTTTGCGTTCAGTGCGTTAATAAAAGCCTGAACAAGCGGGCAGTCTTCATTCTTACTCATCATTATTGTTCTCCTCGTCCGTGGTCTCTCTCGTTGCGCTCTCAGCCATCAGCGCGGCCTTGGCCTGCTCCTTTTGTTCGGGGGTCAGGTTTGGCAGCAGGTCGATTGCCATGTCCTGCCCGATGATGGGTGCCTCGGAAATCACCATGCTGACCTGTTCGGCGGTGTTGGTGATCTTGCTGCGGTTGAATGTCGGCATGGCGTTGTCGAAGCCAGCCAGTGCGCAGATCTGCCGGATAAACGGCTTGATCTGCGCCTCGAAGTCGTCCGCGTTCTGGTTCAGCGGCTCATAGGCTGCATCCAGATGGTCGTTTGTGCTGTCCGCGCTGACGCAGTGCACATCCAGACCGCCGAAGTCCTCATAGACCCGAGTGTGGAGCAACTCCAACAGAGCCTGCCGGGCTGTCACGGGAATCTCGGTGGTGTAGGGGGTGATCTTGCTGCCCTCGCTGGTGTCTGCGCCTGCAATGTGGTACAGATTCAGCTTGACGAGGAACTCCTGCAGCTCGTCATCGGTCATGCCGTTGAAGTTCTCGCACAGCCAGTAGATCTGCGAAAAGTCCTGCAGGTCGTTGCAGAAGCCGGACATCACCAGATCGGTGTTGTCGATGTATGCTTTCAGACCCACAAGGGTGCTCTGGTGCAGGTCGGAACCCCACAGCGGCACAATGGGAAGAGCGCTGTAGTTTTCGCCCTCCACGCTTTCCAGCCCGCCGCCGGGTGTGGTGACGGTCACGCTCTTGTATGCCTGCTTCGGCGTTGTCTCCTGCATCACATTGCCGATTTTGCTTTCCGTGTACTCGGTAAAGCCGTCCAGCTCGTACAGGATATAGTGCATCTCCGTGTCAGGATTCAGCCGCCAGAAACGCACACCCGCCTGCAAAAGACTTGTTTTTTCATCGTACAGGGGCGCAAACTCGGTCAGCTTGAACACAACCATGTGGTCGCTGTTCCAAAAACCAAAGCTCTCGCCGTGGATCAGGGCGAAATATCCGGCCTTTTGGATCTGCTCGTCAAAGTTCTGCCCAAGCTTTCCCTTGTCCACGCCATCGTCCGCAAAGACTACACCGTTGCCGAGGGAGTAGGTCGCCCGCTGCTTGTTAAGCCGCCGGAAAAGATTGCTCTTGACCATATCTGGGTGCGGGGTGTCCTGCTTAGTGTTTTTGGACAGGCGTTTCAGCATCAAAGCGTAAGCCTGTGCGAAGCGTTCAGCCCCCGGGTTTTTCTGGGCATCGTACAGGTCGGCGTCCAGCGCCATCTTGTATGGCCTGGAAGCGCAGTGCTGCTGCACGAACCGCCGGATGAAATCAGGCTGTTCCCCGGCGGCTTGCGCCTGCTGAAAGGTCTGGAATGTGTATGCAATGCTCAAAATCAATCCCTCAGTTTCACAAGGCGCTTTGTGCGCACGAAATAGCGGATAGCGTCCATGCAGTGGTCGTTGACCTTTAGCACGGTGTCGTCTTTATCCGGATCCCAAGCGTACACGCCGAACTCTTCCAGCGTGTGCTTGCAGTCTTTGTAGATCTTCAGCCGCCCGGTCTGCAGCATGGTCTGTACGTCCAGAATGCCGCTCAGAACGTCGTTGTTTGCTGGTGTCTGAGTAAAGCCGTTCTTGCGCAGCTCTGTAATCAGGGGCAGGGCAGAGGGGTCAACGATGATCCTCTCCGGCTTGAGACCATTCAGCCACGCCTTGAGGTCTGTGACGTACTCGCCCACGGTTTTTTGCCGCTTCTGTTCCCGACCGCTGTAGTAGTACTCCCGGGTGACGATCCAGCAGTCTGCATCTGCCTGCTTCTGGAATAGCAAAAAAACCGTTGCGTTCTGGGTGCCAAAGTCGCACGCCACATAGGCGCTCTTTGGTGACAGCTCCGGCAGCTCATCAACGACGTGCTTCTTGCGGTCGAACATGTCATATACAAGGCCCTCGGCCACCGTCCACAGGCCCAGAATGTAGCGCTGATAGAAAACGCCGCTGTACTGGCTGCGGTATCTGGCCTTGATGTCCTCGGAAAGTGACAGGTTGTCATCCATCGTGAAATGGAGGTACATCATCTTGCGGGAACGGCACTTCCGCACCCACTCGAGATAAAACCAGTGCTGTGGGCTGCCCGGGTTGCAGTTGAACCAGAACTTTGACCCGGTGACAGAGCAACGGGCTGTGGCCTGATTGACGAAGCTCTGCGGCATCAGAGCCACCTCGTCGAAGAATGCCCCGGCAAGGGTGATGCCCTGGATCAGGTCTTGGCTGCTCTCGTCCTTGCCACCAAAAAAGTAAAACTCGTTGGTTTTTCCGCCCTTGCTGACGGTCATGCAGTTTTCTGCCCGGTGCTCCTTAACGTTGTAACCCCTGGCCGCAAGCTGCTGCTTGAGCGTCCCCAGCACGTTGCGCCGGAAGCTGGCGATGGTCTTGCCGCACATGGCGAACTGTTGGCCGTTAAAGCAAGCCATGCCCCACTGCACGAAAGAAAAGCCCATGGCAAAGGTCTTGCCCGAGCGGATAGCGCCATCGGCGATGATGCCGTTGTAACCGCTGTATGCGCTCTGCGGTGTCCACCAGCAAAGAACCATCTTTTGCCGCTGGCTGAGGGTTTTCCATCGAAAACCGTTACTTTTCCGCATGGTCGTCCTCTTCCTCTGGCAGCATCTCCACGTCATCCGGCGGGCTGGCGTCTGCGGCGGCGTTCAAGGCTTTGATCAAGCCATCATCGTGCCGTTCTTCAACCTCGATTTCTTTCGGTTTATCGTTCCAACCGAAGTTTGCCCGCAGGCTGAATTGTGCGCCGCTGGTGCCGTCACGGTCAAACAACCGTTCCTCTGCATATTGCTCACAGCGGGTTTTTGCACGCGTAACCGTGTCTACAAACTCTCTCTTGCCCTGGTAATTCAGCAAAGATTGTCGAGTGGTAAAGCCAAGCGCTAAAGCAAGCCCCGTGACTGTTGGCGGGTGTCTGTGCAGATAAATCTCGTTCCCGTACTTGTCCAGAACGGGCCCTTTTTCATCTTGCAGCAGCTCGCCCTCACAGTCTGTGAAATAGGCGTCAATTTTCGCCTGCATCTCTGCAACGTCTTTGTATTTCGGCGGTGCCCCGCCTGGATGCTTCTTGTAGGCCACCGCCACCACCTCTCTAAAATTGATCAAAAGAAAAACCGCCCGGAAAATCCGAACGGTTAAAATCAAAATAAGCGGTCTTGCCTGTCGTACACAAAACCGCTGCACCCAGAACTTTCGCGGCCGGATGCCCCGCTATTGCGTTTTCCGTCTACCCAGTCAACGCAAGCACTCCCGGCAGGACTCGAACCTGCAACATGCGGTTTTGGAGACCGCTGCTCTACCACTCTTGAGCTACCGGAGTATAAAACGCCGCCCTTGGAATCGAACCAGCCGTGTCTACAAACACGCGCCGCGCTCCAAACTGCGCTCAGGCGGCCACATGGCATTGAAAAAGCCACGGGTTTGCGGTCTCGGGGCTTTGTTGGCGCACATCCGGCGCGCAAGAAACGGCGCGCTTAGGATTCCGGCTCTGCTGTTATGGAAAAATGCGTGTGACATAGAGAAGAAAAAGCCAGAAAGGAGGTGTTGCCGGTGGGGTGATGGGCCCCATGCGTCAGGCGGTTGCAGGTACAGCTGCCCCGCGTTACGGTGCGATACTGTGGAGTCGAACCACAATCCCATCTCACGGGTCGGTAGGCTGCCCATTTTTCGCAGGTATCGCATATAGAAGCAGCCCACGAAACGGGGAAGGAACGGGAAAGCATGAAAACCCGCCGGGCGGAACCGTTTCGGAGGCCGCGTGGCAAGCGTCGCGCTCAAAGCGCTGAATCGCTTGTAATTATTTTAGCCTATCCATGAGGATTTTAACAGGATGCCGCGTGTATAAAAACGCGCTTTATTTTTGTGCGTTTTTATTAAAACTGTCCCAGATTTCCGCTAGAGTGATAAGCCCTCGCTTGATCCGGCTCCGAATGACGCGCGGGTCGAGAAAGCCAGATTCCTGCGCAATGACCGTTTGCGTCTTGCCGTTGACGTAATATTCGCAGATGGCCTTTGCGCATTCCGGAAGCTCATACAGGCAGTACGCCCGTCGGGTGGCTTCCATGCGCAGATTGCACAGGTCGGTTTCCATCCGCTGGAGCCTGCGCCGCTCATCCACGATGTTTGCAGCGCCCTCTCCAACCTTGTCACCGTTGCCCGGTGCCATCGGCATGCCCGTTATGCTGGGCGTGATATGGCTGGCAAGCAGCCTTATCTGTGCAATTTTTGCACGCTGTGCTTCAACGGCCTTTTGCCCGTCCCGGCACTGCTGAAACCATGCTTTGACGGTTTGGTAGTCCGCGCCGTTGTCAGGTCTTGGTGTTTCGGTGTCAGGTGTCCATGTGCGGGTCATTGGTGCTCCTTTCCTCAAAATCGCGGCAATATTCGGGCGAAATATCATACCCTTTGACTTTTTCTTTGTCTACAGAGCAAATATATCTGTTATACTTTTCGTTCCCATCTGGGAACTTTTTGCTTAAGTGGATACATCGTTCGCACAACCGAGGGTCTTTTTGTGGCTTGAATGGGTTTTTGAAGTCAAGAAATAGCCCCCATGCGGTTATTGACATCAAAAAGACAAAAAGCAAAATACCGAATAATTGAGACACGTTCTACTCCTCCATTTCTTCAATCCAGATCTCCACTCTGGGGTTTTGCTTGTCGTAATCCACCCGGCTGCCATCGTGGGCGGCAACGATCTTGCTGTTGTCGTCCTCCAGCACGTGGCCTTTTACCAGAATGTCTGTGGTTGCCTCAATGAGGTTTGCCAGATCGACCCGGCGGGCTGTCTTCATGTAGTATACGCACCTCACGTTCACGCGGGCAGAAATGGGGCTTCGCGGCCTTTTGATTTGCCGCAGGCAGTCCGTCTCATAATCCACGTAAGCCTTGCTGGGAGCCACAAAGCGCCTGCCTGAGCGGCTTTTGAGGATGCGGGCAGAGTTTTTCTTGGTGCGGGGGTCGCCGTAAATGGTCAAGTGCATTTCTTCCGTTCCTCGCTGTTCCACTGCTTGAGTGTTGGTGCGTAATACCCGCACATCAAACAACAAAGTTCAGTCCCCGGTTTTGACAGCACTGTGAGCTTCGGATTAACCGACTTGATTTTCTTTCCCCATGCAATAAATCCACTCCCGCACTTTGGGCAAGGAAGAACAGTGTATAATTTTTTTATCATTTCTCGTCCTCCACGTAGCGCCAGCTCTGGGGCGGGCTTGTAATTTCCACAGGCCGCATACCAAACCGTGTCTCTTGCAAGCCAGTGAGTTCTCGCAGGTCGAGTGGTCGGTCATAAATTTTCAAGTTGGAAATGTGCCAGCAGTATCCTTCACCGCCCTTGATATACTTTTCAGCCTGCGCTTCGGTCAAGCAAGCCGCTTGAAGCAGTGCATCTGCCGGTTTATACCACCCGTCCAATGTCAAAATGTTTATGTCCATCATCGTTCCGATATGGACGAGCTTGTCGATTTTGTCACAGGTGAACTCGCCAATTATTCTTCTGTCCATTTTCTGCACGCCCGCCTTGGGAAATTTCATGACCCAGCCATCGTGACCGGTGCAGTAGATGTACACCTTGAACGGTGTTTCCAGCTTCGGGCGGGTCTTGCGTACCTCCACGGTTTTCATTCCGCTCCAAATCAGCTTGCACCAGTTTGGCCGAATGCTCAAAAGCACAGCTTTCATAGTTTCTCTCCGATCAAATCGTCAATGTGCATCTGCACAGCCTGTTCCGGCACATCTTCCCAGCCGATGCCGATATAGTCCAGCACACGGCCCCAGCCGTACCAGTTACCGTTTTCGTCCCGGCAAACGTGCTTCATCCAGAACTCCCACTCTTTGGGGTTGGTTTCCCGCAAAACGTCGAACCGATGCGGCCTGCCCTCGATGTGGATTCCAAAGCCGCACATGGTGCAGCCGGTGCGCTGTGCCTTTGTGGTGTACAGATTTCCATCCTTATCCCGTGCGATCTCGCCGTATTCGGCCGGAATAGGCACGTTCAGGTCAAGCGCAAGCTTCAAAACGTCTTGTCGGTCAAAAATGGCAAAAGGTGCGCTGCGGGTGGTCGTCTTTCCAAAGTAGTTGCAGCCGTGCATCTTCAGGCTCTTTTCACGCCGCACGCCCTCACTGGCCATAAGGCCCATATAGGGAACGCTGTCGTGTTCACGTGCCCAGTCGTTGCAGGGCTTTTCCTTGAGGTAGTAGCAGCAGCGGTCTGACACTTTGAATGGGGCCGCCTGATACCCAAGCGCCGCACCCTCCGCGTCTGCACCGCCAAACAGGTCGAGCCACTTTTGCGGCAGCTTCATCCGGCTGTTTTTCTGCCAGCCGCCGTATTCGCCAGTTTCCCCGGTGATGATCGCATGCCGCACGGTTGCGTTTTGCTCTGTCGGGTTTTGCAGCAGCATGATCTTGCCAGCCTTTTCCTTGCTGATGACTGGCCATCCAAATTCCTGCAAGACCTGAACCTTGCTTTTCAGCGGCTTCAGGAACACGAAGGACGGGGCTTCGCCATTGCCCATCCAGTTTTTGTATTCGGTCTCCATCTCTGCTGCCATCTGCTTATGCACTTGCTGTACGCCTTTGCCCTCCAGCGAGGAGCATGACACGCATGTAACGGGCAGCCCGATGCTCTCCAAAAAGTAGTGCAGCGTGATGGAATCCAGACCACCAACAGACAGGTGCACGCCCTTGTCGTGCTCTTTTGCCCAGTAGTAGAACGCCTCTGCCATTTCCTGCGCGTGCTCCACCTTGCGCTTGTAATCCCACTTTTGCATCGTCTGAAAACGCTCGATGTTTGCCAAAGAGCCATTTTCAGCCATAATTTCCTGTACGGTTTTCATGCTTGTTCCTCCTTCATCTGTCCGCTCCTCCGTTCGCTCCCATGTACTTCTTGCGGCCCCGCTCCCGGTGGCGGTCCTCGTGGTCGTAGTGGTAGACCTTGCCTGTGTCCAGCATCTCGCGGGTGTAAGCGGCTTCTGCGCCGCGCTGTCGCTTGAACTCGGCGTACTTGAGGCAGCTGTCGTGACAGATCGGGTGCCGGTCAGGGCAGTCTTTACACGGTGTCATCATCATTTTCGCACACCTCGATTCCAACCGCTGCTTCCATTTTGCACCCGCAGCGGCAGCAATAAACATGGTCCGTGTGCCGGTCGAATGTTGTAAAAACCTCTTTGCGTCCGCAGTTCCCGCACTTGCACTCCGCACCATCTGCCATGCGCCGCACAATAATCCACTTTGCCGTCGGTCGCAAGCTCTCAGGGTCAATGGTGGGCGTATCGTTAATGACATCCAGCACTTGGCACAGCACCTCGTATATCATCATGTGATACATGCCGACGCTGTGCCTGTGCAGCTCCTGGCATCTGGTTTTCCAGTCTTGGATATGCTGGCAAAGCGCATTTGCGTTAATCAACCTCACTTCATCCATTTTTCTCGCCTCCTCTTAATCATCCCCGACGATACAGGTAAACCGCTGGGTCGTCTTTTCAAAATCCAGATTCACCTTGCCTACCCGGCCCTCTTTGTTTTTGCTCAGGCAGCTGAAATAGGTGCTTCCATCCGCAGAAAGAAGCAAGATTGCGTCTGCATCCTGCTCAATCTGGCCAGATTCACGCAAATCCGCGTTGGACGGCTCCGCCCTGGCGGCGTTCCGGTTCAGCTGGGCCAGAGCCACCACAAGAATGCCTGTGGTCTGTGCCAGCTCATGCAAGGCGATAGAAATTGCTGTAATCGCACTGTATCGGTCTCCGCCGCTTCGCTCATGAATCAGCTGCAGATAGTCCACAAAGATGATCTCCGCATTCATGCGCAATGCCTGTGCTTTCATCCATGCAACGTTTTTCCCCGCCGCAGAGCGGATAAACAGCGGCCAGCGCTTCATTTCCGCCAGGCGGTCAAGCTCATTCATGGACAGCGTTTTGTTTTTTACCGCCGAAAGCGGCGCATACAGCTGATTTGCAATCAGTCTGGCTTCCAGTGTCGCCGGGTCTGTCTCCAAACTGAAATAGCACACCCGGTGGCCCTGTTTTGCCATTCCGGCTGCAATTTGGAGACTGAGCGCCGTTTTGCCTGCGCTGGGCCTGCCGCCAATGATGAAATAATTTCCGGGGACTAAGTGCAAGTTTTCGTCAAGCTTGGAAAGGCCTGTGCGGATGTACTGCGGCTTTTTGTCCAGCTCCCGGATGTAATCATCAAGAAGCTCACCAACGCTCTTGAAATCGCTTTTTTCCGCGTTCAGATTCAGCGCCTCTCCCATCTGCTGGTAAAGGTCCGGCAGGTCGGAATAGCTCACGGACGCCCCCACGGCCTGCATGGCGTACTGTTGGAAACGGTCTTTTGCCGCATTTTCCAGAATCGCCCGTGTCCACTCTTCCACACGGTCAGAGGTCAGCCGGACACATTCATTCTCGCACAGCTGCACGCAAGCCAGCACCGTTTCCTTTTGCATCGGATACCGGGAGATGATCTGCACAACGTCCAGCTTCCCGGTTGCCTCCCAAAAGCCCTGTACCGCGGCAAACGTGTCCTGCAGCTCTGGTCGGAAGTGCTCAACGCTCAAATCCGGCAGCGCATACGGGGCAAGCCTGTCATCAATCAGAATCGCACCCAGCAGGATGCTTTGAGTATCAAGCTCCACTTACAAGTCCTCCCACTTTTTTTCTTCAAACTGTTGCTTTAAAGCCGGCTTTTCTTTGTCCTTATCCCGTGAAATCCAGCCAGATGCAGCAGCTTTCCAGTTTTTCATTGGATTCCGGCCCACTTTCCAGCCATTGGACTCATAAAAATCACGAAATCTTTCTGCCTGTGCGCTCGTTCCACCTTTTTGGGCGAAATATTCCGAGACGCTTTCCATGTCCGGTGGGTGGAATCGGGTAGATTTTAGAGGGAGAGACGGCGCTTTAGCGCCTTTCTTTGTATCTCCGTTAGGAGATATTTCTTTATATCTAATATCTATCTCTTTATCTCTAATATCTGTATGGACATTTTTGTGGACATCTTGTGGACACTGCTGTGGACATTGTCCACAGTCACCGGATGAAATTTCACGTTGATTCGACCTTTGACGTCTTTTTTGAGCGGAAAAGTCCGTCTCACTGCCTACAAGCTCAGAGTGGTTCGTCAGCACCAATGTGCCGTCCTGGTCCTGATACACAAGGCCAAGTTTTGCATAAAGCCCGAGTGCAACGCGGACAGTGTCCACAGAAAACCACTTTGTATCGCGCTGAATCTTTTCCGGGTCATACGGGATGATGACATCCCCGATTTGCCTGGACAGCTTGCCGTTGGTGTTTGCCGTCATCAGGCAGAGCATCTGGTAAAGCACCACATACTGTGCGCCGTTCGGCTGGCCCATCAAAAAATCAACCGTGTCAGACGTCATGAACGTCTCTTTCAGCTTGATCCAGTAGTATCGCTTTCCTGTAGCCAATGCGTTTTCACCTCCCTTGCACGCCCGTATAGCCTGATAGCACAGCTGCAAAATTTAGAACGGGAGATCATCGCCGTCATCAATCACAGAAAAATCATCTGAGCCAGAAGCCGCCTGCGGGGCGTTTTGAGAGGCGTTTGCGTTCTGTGCATCATAATTTGTCTGTTGCTCAGAACTCTGTGCAGAGGGGCTTCCAGAGGCCTTAGAGCCTGCAAAGCTCACACGAGACGCCAAAACCTCGGTAGCCGTCCGGTTGTTGCCGTTCTTGTCCTGATACTGGCGTGTCTGCAAAATGCCCTCAATGGCAATCAAACTGCCTTTCTGGAAATACTTGCAGATGAACTCCGCCGTCTGCCGCCATGCGGTGATCGTAAAGAAATCTGCCTTTCGCTCCTCGTCCTTTGCGGTATAGCTGCGGTCACATGCAATGCTGAACGTGCAAACGCTGTTCCCGCTCTGGGTGGTCTTGAGCTCCGGGTCGCGTACTAGACGGCCCATCAATGCAACGACATTGAGCATGAATTAAAACCTCACTTTTCCTCTTTTGGTTGCTTCTGTGCGCAATCCCAGCACAAAACACGTCCGAACTTCTTCATGGTGCTGTCCGCTGTCTCGCTGGCAGAAACCTTGCGGCCTTTCCATGTCATATCCCGCAGCGGCTTGCCACAGCAGGCGCAAACCGGAGCGGTCTGCTTGTGGTATTCGTCTGTGTCGGCGTCTTTGGTGTCATCGATGCAAAAAAGGCCATTCAACGCATATTTGCGGGCGTAGCTGCTGGCCGTCCCCGTGACCTGGCTGTCGTCCATGCCTTTCTTTGCCTGCGGCTCCCGGGCGTAGGCGGTGACGCTCACCGTGTTGCCATCCATGTCGGTCAGCGTGGCTGTAGCCTCAATGAAATGCCATCCATCCACAACCGTTGGCTTGTCCGAAAGAAGCAACATTAGTCCATGCTCTTTTAAGATTGGCTTTACTGCTTCCAGAATGCTCTCACAAGAGCGGTAATTGTACCCGCCAAATATGTTTTTCTTGTCCTTTGGCGCTTTAAGCTCACATTGGACAGCAGACAAGGACTCAAAAATCTTTTTGTCAGCCATGATAACTCTTCACCTCTTCCATCCCGTGTTCCCTGCACCTCTCGGCAAGCAACCCATGCTCAGCCTTGTAAGAAGATTCGGCATTCAGTGCCGGGGCCATCAGGTTCGAAAATGGATTCTGTGCCCCCAAAACCTCGAGAGCAAACACCGCCTTTCCTATCAGATACCCTGCATCTCGCAGTTCCCGGGAGAAATCCGGGCGGTCATTGTCCCCCGCATAGGGATGCTCATAGCGGTCATAAACAAGGCCGCCTGTGAGGGCTTGCACAATGTCTGTCAGTTGGCAGGCACATCCGCTCAGTGCCTGAATGGCTTTGAGCTGATCTGTCAGCACCCACTCCGGAACGTTGGTCGCGTAGTTGAGACACGCCTGTTTTTTTTCATCACAAACCATTCACTTCACCGCCTTTGCAAGCTTGCCCTGCGGGTCACGGATGGTGTATACCACGTTTCCAACCGCGTCTCGAACCTCCGCATAATCGCAAGTGTGAGCGATCATGTCCGCATAGTGTGTGGCTTTTGCTCTGGCGTCGATGGGCTCTCCCTCGAAGCGCTTGGCATCGTATCCGCCCTTTTTGTGGTAGGCATAGACATGAAAATGCGTCACGCTCTCCATCGTTCATCCTCCATTCTCTGGGGCCGTGCATGGTGGCGGTGCACCTTTTTGTGCGTGGCCTTGATCTCGCGTTCTCTCGTCAGACCAAGCGCCCAGAGGCACAGCCCAACGCCCATAAGAATCACGCTCAGTGCAATATAACCAAGCTGAAAAATCAGGCCTGCAGCACTCTCAATACCGCTGCCAGCCATTACGGCCAGCACAAATGCCGTGACGCCAGCCGTGTATAATGCGTAAACTCGAATCATACTCCTAATACCTCATCCAGCATGTAAAAGTCTTTCACCCAGGCAATAAACCGGGCACGGGAAATATCCGGGGCGGGACGGGGGTGCTCTTTCGTCACAATAGACGGAATTGCCCACGAGAAAAGTCCTGCCTGAATCTGATCTCTCAAAATGTCCTCAGTCTTTGAAATCTGATTTGCCCTCAGAATCTCACAGCAGTCGTGGATTCCAATGCCAGGCGTCGGCGGTCTGCGTCGCTGAAGCTGTTCCATACGGATTCTCCTTTCTTTTTTGTTTTGCCTGAATGTGTTTCAGGCGCTCTGGCTGGCGCTTGTCCCATCGCTGCTCTAGCCAGCGCTTATTTTTGCCGTTCATGGTCAAGCCTCTACAAACTCGCCGTTTTTGAGGGTGTACCAGACATTTTCCTTGATGATCTTCCCATCAACCTTGGACATTTTGGCACAGATCATGTTTCCGTCATCGGCGTACTCAGTCAGTACCAGATAACAGCCCATTGCACCGCGTGCCTTGCTGTGTACGCCGTTTGCAACGGCGATGCTGTCTTTTCCAAGCGCTTCGGCTTTGCAGTAGTTGCCGGAAGCCGCACCCGTGGACCAGTTGCCGGAAGCCGCACCCGTGGACCAGTCTC
>ERZ1034723.129-NODE-129-length-41942-cov-22.961730_pt1 | contig 41942 bp, 46 predicted proteins | sample MGYA00520637_ERZ1034723 | MGnify/ENA primary metagenome ERZ1034723 (study PRJEB33766, sample SAMN09781719) | gut metagenome | biome: gut microbiome | host: Homo sapiens | place: Madagascar | study: EMG produced TPA metagenomics assembly of the PRJNA485056 data... | reverse complement strand
ATGCTGAAACAGGTGTTTTTCTTCTGTTCAGCCCTCCCTAAACCCCGATAAAATCGGGCTTTTTCGCAAATATGGTGTGGAAAAGTTGTTGCAAATCGCCGTTTTTGCCTATCATTATTTCGATGATAGCACCTGCCGAATGCTGCGGTTTCATCGCAACGAGGTGCATTTTCCCTGCAAATACCCGGAAAACGGGGTTTTCCTTGTTTTAAACTTTATATTAAAGATTATACCAAAGATTATAGTTAAAAATGCGATAATATTTGGCAGTATCAGAAAAAAGATGTATTTTTGCAGCGGAAGAATATAATCAATAACAACAAAATAACAACGCAAGTAAAATGAGAGCATTAAGAATTACAAGACGTAGAGCACTCCGCTCTATGACCATCGCTCGCCACCCTTTAACAGAAGGCTTGCGTAGTTTAGGAAGCCTTGGTGGCGACAATAGCCTGTTCAATGATTACTTGAAAGGCAACAATGTGTCTGACTTGAGGAAAGACTGGGAAGCAGTAGGTTCTGATATGAGGAAAGTTTTAAACGCTAATAGACGACAACTTTATGCAGCAAGATAAAGAAGACAACAAAGAAATCGCAGAGATAGAGGATGCCATACCGGCAAACGTTAATGACATCCTGCAGGAACTGCCAGAAGACAAGCGAAATGCCATCCTGGCAACGATAATGGCATTCGAGGAAGAAAGAACCTTTAGCGGTCCTCTACCTCCACCGGAACACTTTGAAGCTTACGAAAAGACATTGCCAGGAGCAACCGACCGCATCATGAAAATGACCGAAAAGCAGGTTGATCATCGTATCAAAACAGAGGATACTATCGTGAAGAGAAAATTCAATCAGTCCACCTTGGGACAGATTCTCGGTGCAATTCTCGCCCTATCCTTTGGCTATTTTGCATACGATTTGGCAATGAATGGTCATGAAAGCCCAGCTATCGCTATTGGTGTCACTACGGTTGTCGGCTTGGCTATAGTTTTTGTACTCAACAAAATACCGCCAATATTTCCAAAGAAAGACGTAAAAGACAATAACGAATAACCATATACCCTCGGTGCTCCATGCGCCGGGGGTATTTTTTAAACTTTATCATCATGCAGACGGAAAAGCAAAAGAAGGATTTTGAATTGATAAAACGCATGGGGCAAGACTTCATGCGCAAAAGAAACAAAGAGAACGAAGAAAGGAGGAGAGCTGAAAAACGGGAAAGAAACAGATACTGGATGTAGGTGATTACCTTTACCGTCATGGTTCTGTCTGTAATATACTCCTGCCTGTCGGCTACCTTAAAGCAAGCATGGCGATGGCTCCTATCGCTATGGACTGAATGGTGGTGATTACGTAAAGGAATGCAATATTCCTGTCTGTCTGCTTTAGCCGCTCATGAACGATGTCTATCCGTTCGTCCGTCAGGCGGATAATATCCAGAAGCCTGTTTATTATATCTTTTTCTTCCATACCTTATATATTATTCTATTAAAAATGAAAAACGATGCAAATATAAGGAATTTTATTGAGATATCGGGGAATATGCACGGAAAATCGAGGAAAATGCGGGGAAAATCGGGGAATTTCCGAGGAATCCATTCCTCGAAGTGGCAGAACCGAAGGGAGATCCTGCGGTCGTTTCCGGTCGTTTTCGGTCGTTTCCGGTCGTTTTCGCTCGTAATTCGCTCGTAATTCGCTCGTAATTCCGGTCATTTCCGGTCATTCCCGGTCATTTTCCGATTGATTCCGATTGATTCCGATTGATTCCGGAAAATCATTCCTTTTCTTTCCTTTTCATTCCTTTTCGTTCCTCATTCCTCCCCAAAACCACGGAAAATAGCCCGAAATCCTAATCTTTAGAAGAAAAATACGACTATTTTTTAAAATTTCCCCATTTTTATTTGGCGGTTTCAGATTTTCTTCTTACCTTTGCCACCGCTTAAAAGACGATAGTAAACTATCCGGCAGGGCGACCGTTTCGCCTATGGCTCCTCAGCCGCAGGCTTTTTTTATGCCTAGGAAAATCTTTTTTTCCTAACTGGGAAAATAATCTTTCCCAACTGGGAAAATAGATATGTCCAATACATGGCGGCTGCATGAACCGTAAGATTTGATTAGTCCTCTCGGATAAGTCATCGTCTTTTAAGCAACGGGGAATGCAGCCGCCACCCTTTTCTATTATCAGAAACAAGTGCGCTGCACATGCTTAAAAGACGATGCAATATGCAGAATTCTATTTTATTAAATGATGCGATGCAGGCCAAGCCTGCGGGCATCCACGTGAATGTGAACGAGGGAATGAAATCCCTCAAGTGTGCAATCAAGCGTGAGGCTAAGCGTCTCATGGCTACCAAGAGCGAGACCTTCAGCTTCCTCTGCGAGGAGAAGGTAACGTATGGCGAGGTGGCATTGACCATGGTGGGAATGCTTGCCCTGGTGATGCTTGTGTTTATAGGTGGTTATCTTTTCGGAGGGGAGGTGATGTAGCTATGGCAGATTTAGAGAAAGAACTAGCCGGAAGCCTTCTGGAGGAATACAGAAAAGTATATCCCGACACCACCGTTACCACGATGAACGTGCTCGACGAAGTGAAGATCAGCGACAAGTGGGTGATAGATGCCGCCCTGAAGCTTGGTAAGATGACCCACACCATGCCCCTGTATATCGGGGTATCAAAGGAGAGCCGGGTTACCAACATCAAGGTATATAAGTCGGCCGAATTCCTGAAGAACGTGGAGAAGATGAAGGCAGGTACCAAGGTGAAATACAGAGACCCGCGAACCCCATCGATTCACGTAGAGGGTGAAATCGTGAAGGAAGGCGTCCACTATGAGGGTGGAGCCGCCTGCCTGTGGCTCTTCAGCGAGGAAGCCGGATTCACACCCGAAGACGATGTTTTCGCCGTATTCTGGCGCCCGGTGGAGGAAGACAAGAAATAACCGTCTTTTTCCGTTTCAAGAAAAGTGAGTAATTTTGCAGTATTAAAATTTAAAATTATAGGATTATGAAAGATCAGCAGACAAACAATATCGGTACACAGGAAGAAGTGAATAATGCCACACAATGGCAGGAAAACGCCCAGCAGGATGGCAATAATGTGCCATCGCCTGGCAAAAATGAGGATGTCGGGACGAACGACAAGCCGCTCACCACAGAGGGTTTTCACACGCTGCTTGCAGCCAACACCTTCAAGCTCTCGCAGGCGAGAGCAGCCTACGCCACCGAGATTGCCGACCTTCAGCAGGAGTATGATAATACCCTGGACAGCATACTGGAGAAGGAGCACCAGGCAAACTTTGAACTCCGTGAAGCCCGTGAGGAGTTCGAGAAGGCCAAGGAGGAATACGAACAGACCCTCAGAGATCTGAAGAGAGAGCGCAACGAGGCCGGCCGAAAGCATAACGTAGGCAAGGCCGAAGCCAAGAACCGCTGGTCTTCCACCAACGAGGAGATCCAGGGCGAGCGACACAACATCTTCGAGTGGTACAGAAATTCTGGGGGGGCACTCACGGGAGCCGAGGAAGGACTCCTTCACCCAGGTTGGACCAGAATCAAGGAAGGAGGAGTGAGCGATGAATGATGAAACGAGAAAACTCATATTCAACGAGAATGTTCCGATGAGTCTCGTCAATGAGTTTAGCGGTAAGATGAAAGCTTTAACTGATACGGCCGAAAAATTGAATTCAGTAATGCGAGAGACAAACTCCTTTAGCGTAAAGCTTGGATGCGAGGAACAAATGCCTCAGCTTCTTGAAAAAAGAATTAAAGCTGAAGAAGACTTCGTAAAAGAAGCCAGAAAGTATGTAAAGAAAGGAGGTACGGGCGATGAAGAAAAGTAAGAAATGGCGCAAGCGCATTCGTAAGCTGACTACCAAGGACATCTTCAGATGTCAGTTCTTCATTACTGAAGGCAGGCAGGTGAATGCCTGTAAGCTAGAAGTTAAATTTTGGAGAGACAACAATGTTGTCGCGTCAGTCGCATTCTTCGATGATGCACCACATAAGCAGACTGTTATCCGCTGGTTTGATCATCGCTACTATACTCTTCAATACGGTGCTAAAGAGGCTAAGCCGTTCAACGTGACTCTGGCCAAGTGGAAAACCATAAACAACTATTAGGCATGAACGAGAATAATTCAACCAATATGCGCATGACAGCGGAAGTATGGAATGCGCTGTCAGATATGATGAACGTTGCCCAGCTCGACAACTTCATCGAGAAACTCAACGAAATACAGGATAAGCTTGTATCAGATGAGGTAGTAACCAACAGCGTGGACGATTTCGGAGGTCCCGGCAAGGTGCTGCTCATGCTCAACACCTTCAAGCGCATGAGCAAGCTCTTTGAGACCATGAAAATCGCACTCGAGGCGAAAGGAGGTGCAGCATGACGGAAACAGAACTTTGGCGCATGGGAGTAGCCCTCCACGCCTACCTGGACGATTACAAGCCCTATGATCCGAACAAAGACGCTCCCGTGGAATACAAGACCTCGAAGGAGATTCAGACCGACATATCGGATATGGTAACGGCAAGCGTCAACGATATCACGGAATACATGCTGAACGAGGGCTACAAGATGGGCTATAGCGGCAAGCAGCTGGCCTGGATAATGCAGGACGATTCATCGCCCTTCTAAATGATGACATTCATTTTTTTCAATTAGAAATCATATAAACCTCAAAAGGTTCATAAGCTTGGCTAAGCGTAGCCGATTATAACTTATACTAATAAGTGTGCTTCATTCAATGCCCGGTCGCCGTGAGGCGGCTGGGTCTTTTTATTTTCTCCCCTAATGTCCTATCTTTGCATTGTTTTAATGAGACAGAGACATGATTACAGTTACCAACAAACCCATTTCGCCCATCTTCACCAGCGAACTCGACGCCTTCTCCTTCAAGATAAGCGGCGAGTATGCCGTCGTCACCATCACCTGTGGCGATGAAGAGGTGCTCAGCGAAAACTACTACCCCGTATCGGGTAAGGTGACCATACACGACCTGGGTACACTCGTATCCGACTACGTGCGCCAGACCGTGGTGGCCGACTGCACCATCAAAATCACCGAGCATACGGGCGACAGCGACACGGACAACTGGACGGGCAAGTTTACCGCCCACTATGCCACCGTGGATATCAACATGAGCTGCGAGGCGTTCCTCAACACTTTCTTCCTCACCCTGCTCGACGGCTACAAGCTCACCCGTCTGGGGCATCGTGAATACCTGCATGCAGCAGGCACAGACAGTACCGTACCCATCGTGGTAGCCCAGTATTTCGACGGCAATCACACCGTGAACACCGCCACCTTCGGAGCGGAAGACGTGCCCGTCCATACCGACAAGGGCGTAACCACCTTCGATGTGTCGCCCGACAGATTCTACGATGAGAGCAAGGGCAGTCTCTTTGCCTATACCGTGAGCGTGGGCAAGCGAGAGCAGGAGTTCAGGATAGACCACACACAGGCCGTGGCAGACCCCGTGCTGCTCTTCACGAACTCGTTCGGCTGCCAGGAGATATTCTACTGCCTGGGCAAGAAGAAGATTGCCCCAACCTTCGAGCGCAAGCAGGCGGTGATTGAGGGCAAGAAAATCAACTATTCCGTAAGGGAGACCCGCACCTTCGAGGGCGACACCGGCATTATTCCGCCATCCATGGCCCACTTTGCCGAAGACCTGCTGCGAAGCGATGAAGTCTATCTCTTCAGGGATTATGCCCAGGATAAGGAAATCACCTTTACCGACTCGAAAAGCGAACGTACCAACGAAGATGATGACCTGGCAGAATTCACCTTCTCCTACCAGTATGCCCAGAGGGTACAGAACGTCATCTTCAGAACCGTAAGCTCCACATCGGGAAGAATCTTTGATGATTCCTTCGATGATACATTCAACTAGAAGTTTCACCCTTATAATTTTGTCGCAGATATGCCGAAGGATACAACACCCAAAGCCATTCACATCAATGAACTGAGGCGTGCGCTGGATATTTCACGCATCGACCGCACGCCCGTGGACCTGGACTGCTGGAAGGGCAGCGACGGTTCCATCATCCAGTATCGGGGCTGGCTGGTGAAAAGCAGTTCCTGGCAGCAGGGAACCCACAACCTCTACAACCCCGTGAACCATCAGATACGCAAGGTGAGGGATATCTTCATCTTCAAATATAATGATCATCCTATTTATTTATAACAGATTATGGAAAAGAATAACAACGATATTGACATCACCTTCGCCACCATGGGCGCTGTGCTCGACTATCAGACCTCCTCCCCTACCAGCGGATTCGTGGAGTCGGGCAGCATCTTCGATGATGACGGAACCACCCCTCTCGTTGAGATAGAGATAGGCAAGAAGAATTATACCTACATACCGTTCGGCGAAGACAACATGCTGCCCTACGAGCTTATCAGGCGAATAGGGGAGAGCAGCGTGATGGCACAGAACAAACTCTTCAACGTGCTCACCTGCTACGGCATGGGCTTCCAGTATAACGACGTGAAGACCAAGCTGCCCAGCAAGGACAAGGAAGTGAACCTGTTCAGGATGCACAATTCCATGAGCCGCTTCTTCCTGGAGCAGATTACCGACATGAAATACTTCTTCTTCTGCGTCTCGGCCATCATCCTCAACAAGAAGGGCGACAAGATAGTGGGCATCCGCCACAAGGAGGCATGCTACTGCCGCTTTACCCAGAGCAAGAACGGGCGTTCGGAATACGTGCTCTATGCCAACTGGAGAAACAGCGTAAATCCCGACAACGTAGAGGTTCTGCCGCTGCTCGACGAGCTGGACCCTCTGGGCGACCTCCAGAAGCGCATGGGGCTTGACGGGCAGAACGGCAAGGTGAAATCACGGCAGAGCACCCAGCCGGCCTGCAAGGAACGCGTCTTTGCCATCGTAACCCGCTTCCCTACCCCAGGCTGCCAGTACTATCCCGTGCCCTACTATTCCGCCATCTTCAGGGATAAATGGTACGACATCTCCCGGCTCATCGCCATCGGCAAGATGGCAAAGCTGAAGAATCACGCCACCATTCCCTACCTGGTAGAGATTCACAACGACTACTGGCGCGGCATCTTCAAGGAGGAGCACATCACCGACCCCGAGAAGCAGAAGCAGCGCAAGCTTGCCGAGAAGGAGAAAATCCGCTCCTTCATATCGGGTATAGAGAACAGCGGCAAGCTCTGGATAGCGGGCTACTACACCACGCCCGACGGCAAGGAGGTGAAGATGGTGCGCATCACCCGCATCGACACCTCGAAGGATGGAGGCGACTACAGCGACGACATTGCCGAGAGCAACAACATGCAGTGTTATGCCGACAACATCCACCCTAACCTGGTGGGAGCCACGCCCGGCAAAAGCCAGACCAACAATTCGGGTTCCGACAAGCGTGAACTCTTCACGCTGAAGCAGAGTATAGAGAAGGCATTCCACGACCTGATGGAGACCGTTCACTGGGTGGTGATCTACTTCAACCACTGGGAAGAGAAGGTTTATCCAGACGTTCCGCTCATCATGCTCACCACGCTCGATGAGAATAAGGATGCCAAGAAAGTGTCTAACAATCCAAATTCAAAGACAGATGATCAAGATTAGCATTGAACAGTTTGAGCAGCTCCTTCCTTTCGTGGGGGCTGCCACCGAAGATGTCTTCAGGAACATGGAGCCATCATTCAGCATTCCATACAGCGAACTGGTGGAACAGGTGATAGGTAATGAATATGTGGAGGAAGCCACGCAGGAAGGCACGGAACTGATGACCGCCATCCGCAGCTACGTGATACGTGCCACCTTCCTGAGCCGTCTGCACTCGCACGACCTCATCATGACAGACAACGGTTTCGGCGTGGTATCCAACGAGAACATCGCTCCGGCATCGCAGGCAAGAGTGGAAGCCATGAAGGCAGAACTCACCTATCAGCGCGACTATAACAAGCACCAGGTTATCTTCCTGATGCGCAAGTTTGACGGCTGGAGCGAGACGGAACAGGCAGAGATGAACATCCACTCGCTGGTATGGTCGCCTGCCATCCTCTCGGGCTGGTGTGGCGTAGGCGGGCAGCTCACCTACGACGACCTGGTGAAGTATAAGAAATCCATCGATGCCACCGAGGCATTCCTGCGCAAGCAGTTGGGCGATGCCCTTATCGATGAAATCATCGCCGAGGAGCGAAAAGGCGAATTTGCCCCATCTCATCGTGCTGCAAAGGTAAAAATGCTCGCTTTCATCGGTGAACACCTCACCGTAAAGGGCGAATCCATCGACAAGGAACGCTGCACCCTTCTCTTCGAGAATCTGCTTCGGTTCATCGAGGAACACATCGGGGATTTCCAGAAATACGCGGTTTCATCGGCCTACAAGGCCAATCACATGGAAAGTTATGAAAACAAAGCTGACGACACAACCTTCTTCTTTGCTGGCTGACGGCACGCTGGTGCTGCATGCCCCGCACTCCTGGAGTGAACTGACGCAGGACCAGCTGCGCTACGTGCTCTACCTGCTTACGCAGGGCTGGGACGAATGGCAGGTGAAAACCTACCTGTTCTGCAGGTTTGCGGGCGTGAAGGTGCTCAACGAGAAAAAAGACGGCTGGCTCTGCGAGGTGAAGACCGAAGAAGGCAAGAAGTTGCGGTTTTTCCTTGAGCTATGGCAGGTGAGGGAGTTCTGCGAGGAATTCAACTTCATCTTCAACGGCAAGGGAGCAGACAACAGGCTCGACTTTATAGGCCGTTTCAAGGCTGCGGACGTGGAACTGCACGATGTACCGTTCTACAACTACATCGTCTGCGACAACTACTACCAGAACTTCCTGCTGAGCGACCAGTCGGACGATACGCCTATCCGCGAGATGGCTGCCATCCTCTACCTGAAGGAGGATGGCAGCGAGGCGGGGCAGATAAGCTGCTCGGCACCCGAGGTAATAGGTGTGTTTCTCTGGTTTATGTGGATAAAGTACAACTTTTCCATACATTTCCCTCATCTCTTCAAGCCAGCCGGTAATGACGGCGGGTATGATGCCACCGAAGCCATGAACGCCCAGATAAGGGCGCTGACGGGTGGAGACATCACCAAGGAAGAGATAATCAAGAAGGCTGACGTGTGGCGGGCACTCACCGAGCTGGATGCCAAGGCACGTGAAGCTGAAGAACTGAACAAAAGACTGAAGAAATCATGATCAAGACAGAAATCAACACCTCATCGGTACAGGTGGGCTTCGATGCTTTTTCCTACTTCAGAGACCTGACGAAGAAGAATAAGCTTACCCAGGAACTGGGATTCCTGGCCACTACCTGCTCCAGCCCCATGGCCTTTGAGGGCATGCTGGCGAATATGCAGAAGAGCAGGAACTTCATAGTGATAGACGATACCAACGACGGCAACGTGGCGGTGAACGGAGACGGAAGTTTCCGCAAGATAGTAACCTATACGGTGTGGATCCTGATGCGCTACAGGCTCAACGACATGAACGACCGCCAGGAGAAGCTCAACACCTGCCGCAAGATATTCCGCCAGTTTCTGAGCCGCATCCTCATAGACAAGATGAAATGGGAAAGCGATTTCACCTATCTGCTGAGCGACCAGGTGGATAATCGTGAGATAGGCGCATATTTTATTAACGGGCTTACGGGCGTGGAGTTCCACATCGACGTGAGTGAGCCGCTAGACCTGGTATATAACAATGAAGAATGGAACGAATAACATCAAGACTCCCGTCACTCAGGAAGACATCCACGCCTACGAGCGTGGCTGGGCTGAGGAGATGGTGAACATCTGGAAGGAGAAGATCATACACTACCGCATCCGCCATACGGGCGCCCTATATAACAGCGTGCAGGCTACATCGTTTGGCGGATCATCAAGAGTCATCGCCCACAAGTTCCTGCTCTACGGTCTGTATCAGGAGACGGGCACGGGCAACGGTTATTACCATGGCAACCCCGGCGACCTCTACTTCCTGGATAAAGAATACCGTGCGAAGCATCATCTGGGCGAACCTAGACAGCGGCGCCCATGGTTCAACCGGAAATACTATATTTCCATCATGAAGCTCAACGATATGGAGGGCTATTTCTACGGTACGGAGTATCAGGGCTTGATGGCTGACCTGTTCAAGCAGATGTTCGGCAAGATATAGTGTATTTTTGTTTCAGGAATCTTATTTGTATTTTTGCTTCAAAATTGAAATAAACATGCAAAACGAAAATACCATACAGGAACTGACCAGGATGCTCACCGGCATACGTGATGAACGTGCCAAGGGAGCCAACACGGCATGGCGTGTGGGAAGTGCCCTGCTTGCCCTGCTCGAATACGCCAAGCAGGACAACGGAACCTACCTGTCCAGGGAACATGATGATGCCGCTTCCGGTGTTATCACTTTTCTGAAAGGAATCGTCTCTGAATCAACGGCTAAGATGAAGGGAGGTACACAGTTTGGTAGTTTTACCTCGGGCATCATGGGCGGCACGGGTGCGCAGATTGACGGCAAGGGTAATGCAGAGGTGGAATCGATTACTGTGCGAAGCTCTGTTATCGCCAAGGAGCTTATCGTGAACCGCCAGACGGCAATGGAAAGCAACTTTGTGTTCACGGAGAGCGGACTGATTGAGAGCGTAAGCGAGATTCCTGCAACATCTGAAGGCGGCAATACCACCTATTTACTGGGGCTTCAAAAACGATGGGAAGGTGACTTTACGGCGTTCAGGGAGAACGATGTTGTCTTAGCTTCCATCAATACCTTAGCTGAGAATGGCAAGTATTACGACATGTGGCTGAGAGTTCTTTCGGTGAACACCGTTGCAAACACCATTACAGTGGTCTGCTATCCCGATAGCGAGGTTCCTTCTGGCACGAATCATCCTCCTTGCGAGCTTGCCCGGTTAATCCGCTGGGGCAACGCCGTGGATGAAGACAGGCAGAGCTGCTGGTATATTTCTTCGTCCGAGGGCTTACTCGTCTGGCTGGACCACGTTACCAAACCTATCATCGACAAGAGCAATTATTCCGTAGCTATCGGTAAGCTTCCGGATGCACTGTCGTTCATCTTCGCAGATTATCCTCTTGCAGACAAGCGTGACGGAGCGTTCTATGCCAAGTATCTGGCTGTACAGAATATACTTCAGACAGACTATGAGGGCAATGTAAAGCAGAACGTGGTGGACAGAGGTAAATGGTCGCTGGAAATCGCCCTGGGCGATGTGCCTTACAGAAGCACAGCAACCGAGGTGCATGACACATGGCATTACGGATGCCGATGGCGATGCCTGATCGACAAGACGACGGACGAACCTAGATATGCCAGCACAGGATGGGCATTCGTGGAAGGTAATCCGGAGTTTTCCATTGATATTTCATCCTCCAATGGCTTCCGCTTCTCGAAGAACTATATCTTCAGTTGCAGGGATGATCTCGGAGAATTGCAGCCTTTTACCATCATTACGATAAGAGGTATTCTCTACAACAATGATGTGACGGAGCATTTAACCAATGTTGTATGGACCCGAGATACCGGCAACCCAACGGAAGATAACAGATGGGCGCAGCAGGTAGCGCAGCGTAAGGATCAGATTCATTTGCCACTCACGGGTAGCGACCTGGGCGACAACTGGGGTACCAACAATCCCTGCGTCTTCAAATGCTCGGCAGAAATCAAGGATGGAGAAGTTTTAGCCTCAGAATACGAAATAGAATTTTAATTTTTTTTTAATTATGGCTTTAGCAAGAAGTAACAGAAAGAAAATGGAGAAAGCTCCTGTCATTTACTCGATGCTCTGCAATATCGAAGTAATGGCAGATGGTTACACCCCTACTACGCAGAATTACGATGCGGTCAGCGGAATCATTTTCCCTGATTATTCGGCTTCGCCACTCAATCTTTTTCCTCGCTGCGTCTTGATTGATCCGGATTCGCCCGTAGCTTCCAAGACCTACAACAGTATGCTGAAATCATTTGAGTGGTTTGAGGCGACGAAAAACGGAACGGTTTCCATCTATTCCAAGGGCGGTACGGTGGCTAGTGGCTACGAGGTGATTGCATCCGGCGACTATACGGGTCAGCTCGTCGTCAAGAAAAACGGTAAGGTAGGCGAACCGAGAGCTTTGCGATTCGTAGGTATCTACGAGGAGGACGGGTACACCTACAAATTCGACCGAAGTATTCCTCTTATCACGAACGATGTGACTCCGGCAGGTTCCGAACTAATGATTGATTCACCTGCGGCACTCGCCTACAACCCCCTCCGTATGCCCGAGCAGCAAACCATCAACGTAACCGTTATCAAAGGTACCACGGATATAACGAACGATGAGCGATGCAAGTTGATGTGGTATCGACGTGACGCAAGGGGAACGGAAACACCCCTCACGGCAAAAGCCGATTATGATAATATCGAGGTGGTTTCCGCCGTGAAGAGCAAAAACGGCAGTATCACATCGCTGGTTATTGACCGTGAACTGATTGGTGAAGGACAGACCTACGTGGTTTACGCCATGTTCCGGGCTGATAAGAAGTTCCCTAGCTCGCCAGAGTCTTCCGATTCCCGAGCCTATACCACCATCAAGCGCCAGTTTCCACCCCTTACGTGCATCATCCGTGGCGATGGTCTCCGTTCTACGACGGATGCCAACTGCGTGAAGGCGATCGTAAGCGACAACCAGGGTGTACTCGACAACTGGAACAAATACCTATACGCTTCATGGAAGGTGTCAGACGGAACCACGGAGGTAGAAAGAGCACGCGGCGAAGAGGTGATGCTGCCTGCTGAATACGGCAAGGATTTCTTTTGTGATATTGAAACCCGAGGCGTTAACAAGGTAATGGTTTCTGATACGGGTGAATGGCTTACTGACACCGACGGCAGCGTCATCATCACAAGAGATTACGAGGGTGATTGATACCTCGGTGTTTTTAATATTTAGTATTTAATGCTTAAAAGATACATATTATGCCTTATTATGTTAAAGTAACAAAGAAGGTGAGAGAGGCATTGTTGCCTGCTTACCTGGTAGTGCAGAGAACCTTCGATGGTAATTATCTGCTTTTTCAGTCTGCTCTCTCTAAGGTAGAGGGTAATACGCTCTCAGAAAGATGTGCCGCCGTGGGCGGTTCGCTAATTACTCCTCTAGAGGTAGCTGGCGAGGTGAACGGCACAAGCTGCGCATCCTGCTACACCCCGAAGGAGTACGGAGGAGACGAGGACGAGGACACTACTGAGGATTTCCGCCCAGGAGAGAATGTTGAAGTTCCTCAGCCGGGAGAGAATTCTGAATCTCCAAAACCTGAGAAGAATACTGAAAACCCTACCCCATCGGAGACTGAAGCAGAGAAGAAAACAGAGTCAGAAACAGATAAAAAAGAAAGTGAGGTAACAGATGAGCAAAAGTAGTGCAACCTTCAGAATTATCAGCATCTCGAATGGTAAGACTTATTACACCATCATGCAGTGCGATCAGGGCGATATTAACCAGTTCTATGATGATAGCGGTGCCGTGTTCCCTACCTTTGGAGGAACTAACTGCCCTACGGTGATGTTCCTGGTTTATGATTCAGAGAATAGCGCCAAGTCTATCGTGGTGCCCGATGCCAACATCAAGTGGTTCGTGAATGGCGTGGAACTCGCCTTCTCCGGACAGATTTCTACCAACAAATTCAACGGCAGCGAAACCGGTCATTTCAAGCGCATCACCAAAACCATCAACGGTGTAAATATCCAGTGCCTTCAGATTATCAAGAATCTGACGGGCATCAACAGTAGAAGTTCATTTGCCATCACCGCCACCGCTACGGGTTTGGTAGAGAATACGAGCACCGAACTTTCTGCCCAGTTCCCTGTGACTATTGCCTATGGCGATACATCATCCAAGAAGGTAAGAATCCAGTCTCCTGCCAGCTATAAGGGAACTCCTTTCACCATCGAGGCGAGAGGTGGGCAATGCCAGATTCAGGCCGTGGTTGTAACAAACTCGGACGAAGGCTTCACGGTGGATGGCTATTTCTTTGAATGGTTCCAGCAGAAGGACGGCGCATGGACGAACCTTAATACTGATTCTGGGGCACATACGCTTACCGTATTGGAGACTATGGTTAACGGCAGTGCGTTGTTCATGTGCAAGGTATATAGCGACGCAGATAAACAGAGTCTCTATGGCACGGATATTTGTGGCGTCAATGATATTTCCGACCCTTGGCAGGTTTTCCCTAACCCCGTGGCTAGCGAGACGAGCGACAAGCCTGCTACGCTGGTCTGCGTAAAGGGCAGCGGTATAGCTGCTGTCTTCAAGCCTTACGTTAAATCAGGTTCCAACAAACTTGCCGCTGACAAATGTTCATTCACCATGGGCTTGTTTAATTCAGCAGGAACCAAACTCAACGGAAAAGATTCGGCGGGTTACAATCCACCGTTTCTCGATTCCGACAAGAAGACGGTTTTCGTGATTCCAGAGCCGTTTATCTCAGACAATGGTGGTATTGACGGCGAGATTGTCTGTGAGATTACCGAAACTCAAAAATAGTTAGTTATGACATTAGTTCGTGGAACATTTAATATCTCTAGCGTAGCAAACGGTGAGGATGCAGTCTCTTACGAGATTGTACCCTCTACCCGTTCGTTGCTCATAGAAGCTAATGGTAACTGGGCAGACGGCACGGCAACAAGCGAGGGATATGCCAAGATTACTTGTTCGGTATACAAGGTGGTCGGTTCCCAGCGAGAGTTGTGTATCGAGAAGTTGTACTATGTTGCGTCCGGCGCTTTCATTAAAAGTTTTGCGTTCGATAAGGGTGTTTTTACTCTACTGATCCCCCGCAGTGCCACTGTAGTGGATGTTTCCGTCTTTGCTAGGGATAAAACTACAAATAAGCCTATAGGTGATCCGCTCGCTATGATAAGCATCCCTATCATCCATAATGGAGCCAATGGCACCAATGGCACCAGCGGTGCATCTCTCTTGTGCCAGTATTCCGCCGATAATACAAATTGGCACGACGGATTTACTCCAGGCGACGTGTGGATGCGACAAAAACTGAGCACCGACACTACCTGGAGCGAATCGATGCGCATTGTAGGCGAGCCGGGAAAGCCTGGTGCGAACGGCAGTTACACGGAATACTCTTTCGGCATCAGCTCAACAGAAAGCGTGGCGAGTTCAGCAATTTCTCCCGATGTTGAAACTTGGTATGACATGCCTATCCCTACCACAAAAGATAAGCCTTATCTGTGGATGATGGTTGTCAAGGTTGATGAAAAGGGCAACGCGTCTAATCCGGCTTACTCTCGTTTGAATGGCAAGGATGGCAACAATGGAACGTCGGTGAACATTAAAGGTTCGAAACCTTCATCTTCCGCCCTGCCTAGCTCCGGTCAGAAGATGGGCGACTGCTATCTTATCAATGGTGAACTGTGGGTGTATACGGGTGAAACAGGTTCGGGCATCGTTAACGGATTCGTGAACTGCGGAAACATTAAGGGCGAACCTGGCAACTCGGCAGTTCAGTATTTCTACCACATGGCATGGGCCACCGGAATCAAGACGGATTCTTCCGGAACGATGGTGGACGTGGAAGGTTTTACTACTTCCAATCCAGCTGGCTTGTCTTATGCGTATATGGGCGTATGTTATAATACAGTAAGCAGCCCTGACCCTAGCGACTGGAGTCAGTATAAATGGGTGAAGGTGGAAGGCAAAGATGCTGTAACCTACGAGATAAAGCTAGATTCAAACACCGTGTCTGCTGATGGAAAGACGGGTAAATTCCTGACAACCAAGTTGGGTAAATATCGCCTTCTCAGGCATACGGGTGATAAGACGGAGAACTGTTCGGGTATCTTAGATACCCTCGATTTCCTTATATTCCCGATAGGAGCGGATGGCGAGGCGCTTAGTGTTCTTTCGGGCGATAAGGATAGCGATATATATGGCACTATCACGGGTAATGGTCTCAAGGAAGAAAACGTATATCAGATAAAATTCTTTTGGTATTCAGGTCCCACCGTTGTAGCTAATAGATACAATTATCTTCAGGCGCTTAAAAAGACACAGGGTACTCCTACATCTGCCATGGTGATTTCCGTTCTTGCCAGCAACACCTTCACCGTACTCCGTCAGGGAGTGGATGGCGAACGTGGCAGCAGTGGAGCCGTATGGCGGCAACATCGTGGCTTTGTGGAAGCTTCGGAGACGGCAACTTACAAGTATGAAGCTGGCGGAAATGATGAGAAGTTTATAGACGCAGTGCTTCTCACGGGTGCAAGCGGCAAGAAGACGTGGTATAGATGTATACAATCATATTACTCCACCGGCAAGTCTGATTCAAGGAATATCTTAGGCTCTAGTGAGTTTGCCAAGTATTGGGATTCAGCCTATATGACGGTGGATTTCATCGCCACCGATTTCTTTCTTTCAGAGAATGCTAAGATTAATCTGTTGGGTTCTAACGAAATCAATCTCACGGATAGTACGACCGGAGAGATTTTCGGCTCGTACAGAATCCCTTCGGGAAACGGCGATGATGGCGTGTATGCCTTGTGGCTAGGTGCGGCAACTGGAGATGGAGCACCATTCTCGGTAACGAAATCCGGCGAAATATATAGCGTAAGCGGAACTATCGGCGGATTCAGAATCGGTAAGAATGGTCTCGGTACCAGCGAAGGTAGCAATATGTATCTTACGAATAACTACATCCACTTCGGAAACTTTCGTGATATTTTTAATAATGATGGGTATATTATAGAACTGGGCAACAGAAATCAATGCGGTCTAACGGTTAATTCCTGGGCCAGTGACAATAATGAAATCAATGTAGGTGGCTTCTTCTCTGTTGGTGTCAATACACCAGTAGAAAGCAAATTTGCTGCTGCCTTGCAACTGCGATGTGATTGGGTAGAAGGTGGTGCAGGAACCTTCGATATAACAAATGCGAAGGAAGGCAATCATGCCATACTTATTGACAACGGCGACGTGGTAGGTATCAGACCTTCCTTTGTCCGCATTAATAAAGACTTGGCGCTATCCGACTATAATTTCAACGTCGAGTGCTATAATGAGGCTCGCGCAATAACCCTGACGCTGCCTGCTAGTCCGAAATGGGGACAGCATTATGTGGTTATTCAGCGTGGCAACGGACATGTAAACTTCAAGTCAGCACTCAATACCAATATCCACGACCTCGTTAACGGCAAGGATGACAAAATCTGGTATTCCGGCACCCTAGGTCAAGTAACCTGGTTCTGGTATAATGGAACGGAATGGATGGTAAGATATGTAAACAGATAAATAATTGATAGATAAAAAATGAAATTGAATTTTGAAAATGTAGAGGTTTATACCTCTCTCGACAAGTCAGCTTGTCAGGTAATGAATCTTCGCAAGAGTATTGCGAACCTCATCTACAACCAGGGCAATGGTCTGGGCTTGGAAGGAGTAGCCCTTGCCACGAAGATGTGGAACGGCGATGCCAACACGGAGTACACCGAGCGTGAAGCGGAAATCATCCGCAAACTGGTGGTTCAGAATTGTGCTCCATGCGTAATTGATGCGGTTATCGCAATCATCGGAAACGGAGAAGAGAATAAGTAATTTTGAGTAGTAATTTTTAAAAAGTAATAATTATGGGAATTCAGACAAAGAAAATGAGCGAGTGGCTCGCTTCCAATGGTCAGGCTGTCACTAACGCAAGTAAGAACACAATGATTGAAGCTGTTAAGGCGAACTCATTGCAGATGTATGACGGTGTATTCGTCATGTATCATCGTAATAGTGATGGTTGGCCTTTGGCGGCAAGAGTAAGTGACTGGCCATCGCTCCAGTCAGGCGGGCAGATTGCTGACGGCGTATTGCTCGTAGAGGGAGGTAAGCATGTTGTTATTGCACCAACCGAGGCAACTGCGGGACTTCCATGGAGTTCTAAGCCAACTAAGGTGACAGGTTCAGACGGAAGCACTTCAAGCAAGGGCGATGGCGTGAATATCAGTGGTGTGACTACGACAGGTGACAGATTGGTTGCGTTTGCTGATTTCACCGGCAAGGCCAATACTGACGCTATCATCAAGGCAAGTTCGACAACCAACATCACCAACACGGAGGCGTATGCTCCTGGATTCTGCAACAAGTATTCTCGTGCAAACGCAAACGGTAAAGGTTTGCTGGCCGGCAAGTGGTGGTTGCCATCTCTCGGCGAGCTGGCTATGATATGGGCAAACTTCGACAAGATTAACTACGCTCTGTCGAAGATTAACGGCGCAACCCAGTTGCAGAAAATGTGGTATTGGTCTAGCACCCAGTGCTCGGCTGATCTCGCTTGGTACTTGAGTCTGAGCGGCGGCGGCATGAGCACCAACTATAAGTTCGGTCAGCTCAGAGTTCGTCCGGTTTCAGCATTTTTACAGTAGTTAGTAGTTAGTTCTTTAATTCTCCCACGCCCTTAAAGGCGTGGGGTAACAAGTTATTTGAGAGAAAGGTATTTATAATGGCAAAGATTGCTAGTGAGACGAGAATTTATAGAGAGACAAAGAAGTTTCTGAACGAGGTGATTTATGTAATCAAGGATTTTCAGAAAGAGCAGAGATATGTTGTTGGTGACAGAATCGAGCGTACTGCAATCAATTCCCTGCATATTATAGCAAAGGTCTATATGGAGAGAAATCTAAAGGCACGAATCACTGAAATGACTGAGCTGCAATCCAACCTGGAATTATTAAATACCCTGATCGAGATAGCCGGAGAACATCAGTGGATAAAAGGCAGGAGCAAGTTGGCAAACTTGCTCCTGTTGATGGATAGCATAGGGCGGCAGAGCACAGCATGGAAGGGTTCTCTCGTCGCAGCCCTTGAAAGGGCGGAGAGTGAACGTAGTCAGAGCTAGGGGAGGTACGCCAAACTAGGAGAACAGTCTTCCGGAATAAATGGGCCACAACCATCATTTATGGTAAAGAACAAGACATGTGGCGTCAACCCAGAACTCGGCTGATAACGCTTGGAACTTGAATCTGAGCGACGGCAACATGAACAACAACTATAAGTTCAATCAGAACAGAGTTCGTCCGGTTTCAGCACTAATCAAGAAGACGCATTCCAAAAAGGTTATAAAAAAAGGAAAAGATAGAAATGGTAGATTTCGAAACGATGCTAGAAGCATATCTAGACTGCCGCAAACGAAAGCGGAGCACTGTCGGCGCTACGGAGTTCGAGCTGAATTATGTTCGCAACTTAGTCGAACTGACAAACGAAGTTAACTCACGTCAATATAGAATCGGAAAATCTATCTGCTTTGTCGTCCGCTATCCTCGCTACCGGGAAGTGTTTGCAGGTGATTTCAGGGATAGAATCATCCATCATTACATCGCATTGAGACTGGAACCGCTGTTTGAACAGGTTTTCTGTGACAGAACGTACAACTGTCGCAAAGGTAAGGGGCAGCTTGCTGGCGTGACCCAGCTTGCCGAGGATATCCGCGAAGAGAGTGAGAATTACACGCAGGATGCCTGCGTCATGAAGCTGGATCTGAAGGGATTTTTCATGAGCATCATCAAGTCAGAACTAGCGAAGATGATAGATGGTTTTATCGTCGAACACTATGAAGGAGATGACAAGGAAGACCTCAGGTGGCTCTGTAATCTCGTTATCATGCACCGGCCTGAGCTTCACTGCGAAAGAAGAAGTCCTCTGTGGATGTGGAACTTTATTCCGAAAGAGAAATCGTTGTTTACAAACGGCGATGATAGGGGAATCGCCATTGGTAATCTCTTTGCTCAGCTGTTTGCCAACTTCCTGCTGAATGTGATTGACTGGAAGATTGATGCGGTATGCGTAAGACATGACAGATATGTGGATGACATATCTTTCGTAAGCAAGGATAAAGCGAAGCTGCTGGCCATCATTCCTATGCTGAGAGAAGAACTAGGTAAACTCGGATTGAGACTTAACGAGAAAAAGACGTACATTCAGCATTACTCCAAGGGTATCAAGTTTACCGGAGCCATCATCAAGCCTGGCAGAATCTATGTAGCCAACCATACGGTCAATAGTTTTGCGCTGGCGGTTGGAAGACTAGGCAAAGCCGCCGAATCAGGAATGATAGATGATATCAGAAAGGAAATCGCATCAGTCAACTCCTACCTTGGTATCATGACGCATTATAACGAATATGCGACTAAGAGAAGGATTATGGAGAAGTTGCCACCGAAGTTCTACGAATACTGCTACATAGAAGGTCACTTCGAGGTAGTGAAACTGAAATACAAATACACGGAAAAGGCGATATACATGAATATCGCTAAAAACATAATGAATAAGAGGAATGAAGAAAAGAATACTGAAGAAACTTCCCACCGAGAAGGAGATAAGCTTGTTTCTTGACAAGGGAGTAGAAATAGAAATCTATATGAAAAACGGAAGAATCAACATGGAAATAAATGAGTCGCCATAACGCCAGAACCAGCGTTACACCATACTCTTTTACCGTATTTTTATAGACAGTATATAAATTATATCTTTGCACAAGAATATAAAAAGAATACAATTATGCAGAAGAATACAAAAGAATGGATTCAGTACGGGTCAGCGGTGGTATCACTCCTCCTCGCTATCATACTGGTTTATATCAGTTACTTCACGTCGCAATCTCGTGACGTGACAGATAATGTACTCTGGTATTTCGCCCAGACACTTATGTATGCGGGCTCCATCTTCGGAGTTGGCATCGCTATCGATGCGAAATTCGCCGACTTAAAAGACAAATTTTTAAATCACAATAAAAATGAGACAGATTAAACGTATTTTCGTTCACTGCACAGCAGGTTCACAGCAGCAGACCATCGATGACCTCAAGGCTGAGTTTCGCCGTAAGGGATGGAGCAATCCCGGTTATCACTATGTAGTCACACCCAATGGAGGTACTCATCAGCTTCTCGCTATCGAAGAGGTAAGCAATGGAGTGCAAGGCTACAATTCGACCGCCATCAATGTGGCTTATATGGGTGGCATTGATAAAGACGGTAAACCTGTGGATAACCGCACACCAGAGCAGAAGGACGCTCTCACTCTCCTACTCCACAAGCTCAAGCAGATGTTCCCTGAGGCAAAGATTATGGGACATCGCGATATTTGGGGCACAGATAAGTCGAAATGGAAGAAGATGTGCCCTTGTTTTAACGCCATCGAGGAATATAAAGATATCGCATCATGATGAAGAATCCAAAAACTACCATTCAAATCCTGGCAGCCATGCTCATTGTGACCATGGTTGCCTTCATACGTTCTGCATACCAGAACGGAAAATTGCAGGCAGACCTCAACAGACAGACAGAAAACGTGGGGAGCCTTACCTATGATATTCAATACGGGAACCTGGATGATTCTCTTTCTGTGGCCAAGAACACAGCCCTTCAGGCGAAATGTGACGAACTGAAGCAGCTGCATCTGGCAGATACTAAACTGATCAAGGAACTCAAGGTGAAGCTCAAGGACGTAAAATCTATCCATACCGCATCATCCTCTACAGCGGATACAGTAAGAATAGAACCTGTACACAATACAACAGATTCCGTCTTTTCGTATCAGGATAAATGGCTATCCCTACATATTGATATCCCTGCCAGGTTGTGCCAATATATCTCAAGAGATAGTCTCACCACCATCGTGAGCAGAACCTACAAGCATAAGTTCCTATGGTGGCGCTGGGGGACAAAAGGCTACCAGGTTCAAATCGTCAACTTCAACCCGCATTCCAGGATTAACTATTCGAGATACGTGGAAGTAGTTAAATAATAAGGGTTAAAGCAAAGATTTAACATTAAAAACTTGCATATTTCAAAGATTATTATTATATTTGCAACAAAGATAACAATAAACTTTAGAATTATGTTAGGTATTTCGATATTCTCGCTCTTTGTAGTTTACGCTATTCTGGGTATTGGCTATACTCTCAACAAGATGGGCAGGCACATTTCCTCTTACTCTGGCAAGAGCATAGAAGATGCGCCAAAGCTCACTGTAGAGGATATGTATAGCCCTAATAATAAATTGTCCTCATTTGTAAAAACAGACAGTTCATGCTCTATTTTGGTATCAAATCATATTATCGACAAGGAAGAATTCGTGTTTGCCGATAATCCTACCAATTTAAGAAATAAAGTCGCTAGGGTTCTCAGAAACTACGCAGCCCTTGAAAGAGATAAAAACAAAGATATAGTGATACTTTAATGTACTCAGCCCTCGAATGTTGCTACGTTCGAGGGCTTTTTCATGGTATTTTTATAGTTCTCCCGGCATCCTTATCTTTGCGCAAAACTATAAAAATTATCATTTATGGCAAACAATACACAAACGTTCATTGGTCGCGTTTTGCTGGATGACAAACAGGCCAAGCAGACCATCGCACTGCTCGAAAAACAACTGGAGCAGGTTAAGCAGAAAAAGATTGATGCCTTCAAGAAAGGAGAAGATACTGCGGCTTTTGATAAGGAGATAAAACGAATAAATGCTTCGCTCAGTACATTAAGAACCAGCCAGGAGCGAGTAAACAAAACACTCGGCAACCTTTCTTCTGCTTCATACAAAGAGCTATCAGTCACAATGAAGGCAGTTCAAAAGCAGTTACGTTCGGGAGCAGTTGAAAGAAATTCCGAGGAATGGAAAAGACTTCAGCAGAAACTTAAAGAAGTTAAGCTGGAAATGGCTGCCATCAACAATGAGTCAAAAGAATCCGTCGGGGTATGGAGCAGATTGAAAAATGTGCTTAACACAAACTGGGGTGCTATCACCCAGTTTATCATTGGTTATAATACACTTCGAGATACCATCCAGAAATGCGCCCAAGCCTATGCCGACATGGAGGAATCCATGGCCAACGTCCGCAAATACACAGGTCAGACCGATGGAGAGGTTCGCCGAATGAACGAAGATTTCAAGCGCATGGACACCCGCACGGCTCGCGAACAGCTCAATGAACTGGCTGGTTCTGCTGGTCGCCTGGGTATTACCAGCAAGGATATGATTGAGGAATTCGTGGATGGAGCCGATAAGATTAACGTTGCGCTCGGCGATGACTTGGGAGAAGGAGCAGTCGATAAGATTGGCAAGCTCGCCCAGATGTTCGGGGAAGATAAGACCAAAGGACTCCGTGGAGCCATGCTTGCCACGGGTTCTGCCATCAATGAACTCGCTCAGAACTCTTCTGCCAATGCCGGATACATCGTTGATTTCACCGCAGACCTTTCCGGTGTAGGCATCCAGGCAGGTATGACACAGGCACAACTGATGGGTCTCGCTTCGGCCCTCGATCAGAACATGCAGGAAGAGGCGACATCATCCACTGTCTTTTCCCAGCTCATCACCAAGATGTTTCAGGAACCGGCTAAATTTGCCAAGATAGCAGGCATAGAGGTTCAGAAATTCACCAATCTGGTGAAGACGAACGCCAACGAGGGACTGATGCAGTTCCTGGGAGCCATGAAGGCTAGAGGCGGGTTTGCAGAGATGGCTCCTATGTTTGAGGAGATGCAGCTGAATGGCACTCGTGCCGTTGGCGTTCTCTCTGCGGTAGCTTCGCACTTGGATCAGGTAAGAACCGCCCAGGATCTCGCTGCCCAGTCGTACGCTTCAGGCACGAGTGTTATCAACGAGTTCAATGTTCAAAACAATACGGTGCAGGCTCAGCTCGATAAGGCAAAGCAGCGTTTTGAAGACATTACGGTAGAACTGGGCGAGCAGCTCATTCCTGCAACCAAGTACGCCATCTCCACCCTAAGTGTTGGCATACGTGTGTTATCAACTTTGATAACTTTTACCGTCACTCATGCCAAACAGCTTGCAGTGATAGGCGCAGCCATCGCCGTCTGCACCGCTCTATGGTATAAGGAAACTATTGCCATCAAGCTGAGAACAGCTGCCGCTGCAGCAAACGCTGCTGTGGATAAAGCTTATATCGCTACAACAACTCTTTTGCGCACAGCCATGGTTGCCCTGCAAGCTACATGGGCACTCTTGACAAAAGGCGTGCAAGGCTACATCGTAGTGATGAGGGCTGCACGTTTAGCCAGTCTTACCAACCCTTGGACTGCGCTCGCCACCGTTCTCACAGTGGTGGGAGTTGCCGTCTATGGTACAGTGAAGGCTTTTGCCTCGTATAATGAAACGCTCCGGAATAATACCCAGGAAGCAAAGAATAACAAGGCTGTTGCAGAGCAGCAGGCTAGTTTAGCGAAAAAGGTATCAGATGCAACCATCGATGAGAGAAACAAAATAGATATGCTCAACAAGATTATTCACTCGAATGCATACACGGTGGATGAGCGAAGAAGTGCTATCGCTAATTTGCAGAAGATTATCCCGGATTATCATGCCAGCATATCCAGAGAAGGAAAACTCTATAATGACAATATAGAAGTAATATCGCAGTATATCAGCAAACTCAATGATGCGGCAATAGCAGAAGCCATCTATGAGAAGAAGGCGGAAATCAACAAAAAACGACTGGAGCTGATGACGAGAGAAACCAGAATAAAGGGTTCGCTCAAAGCGGTTCAAGCTGAACGTGATGCCCACCCAGAGAAATATACATCGGAAAAGATTTTCCGTCCTTCCTTTGGCCCCGGTTCGGAAAGTTCATATTTTACTAAAGATAGCGAAGCACTTAAATCAAACAAGAAACAGGAAGAAATCCACAAGAAGAGACTTCAGGCGGTTCAAAGCGAAAAGAAAACCCTGGATGCACAGGAAGCTGCGCTTGATTCAACAATCAAGAACAACAAGCAGATAAGAAAAGCCCTGACCACCGTAATAAAAAAGAACACAAAGATAGACAGCGGAAAGGAATCAGCATCGTCTTCTGCAGGTTCCTCTGGTCATTATAAAACCGAGAAGGAGCGAAAAGCCGAAGAGAAGGAAAGAAAGAAGCGTGAAGCTGCTGCCCTCAAAGCAGAAACCAAGCGTAAGGCTGCCCTCAAAAAAGAGCTGGACGATGCCAAGAAAAGCACCGAGGCTCAGCAGCTGGAAACTGCCACCCTCTACTCTACCGGTCAGATTCGCATGGCAGAATACAACAAGCGCATGGCAGAGATTAAGGAGCAGGGGCTTCAGCAGCGTATGGACATCCTCCGCAAATACAGCGAAGCTGAAAGCGAGGAATACAAACGCCTGAATGCCCAGAAGGAAAAGATCTCTGCCGATTATGAGCGCAAGCAGACCCAAGACCTTCAGGAGCTGGAGTATGACCGGCAAGTGGCAGAACAGGCCATTACCGCCGAATATTACAACAAAGATTCCGATCTCTATCATAACGAGAGCGCAACCAATGAAGCCCTCTTCCAGCTCGACCAGACATTCCTCAAAGAGAAGCAGGCACTCTATCTGAAGACCTCTGACGAGTACTGGCAGATAGCCCGAGAGATTGAGCGAAGCGAGCAGCAGCACCAGTACGACCGTCAGAAACAATACGATGATACGCTGATGCAACTCAAGCAGGAATATCTCACTCTCAGCAACGAACAGCAGATGGAACTGGAGCTTACAGGACTGGATGAGGTTCATAAGGCTAAATTGGTAAGCGAGGAAGAATATCAGCGCATGAAGATGGGCATCGCTAACAAGTATGCATCATACAAGCCGGACGCTAAGGACCAGGCGAGAACAGATGCAAACACCGCTCTCGATACCGCCAAGAAGATGACAAGGCAGAGCGATGACCGTAGCGGTTCGCTCGGATCTGATAATCTCGCCACCATTGCCGGAGGCGCCATTGCCGCCATTCAACAGCAGAAGATGGTCAATGACAATCTTCAGAAGCTTCGCGAGGAGGATAAAATCAGCGAACAGGCTTATCAGGATGCCAAGAAGCAGATGAATCAGGAAACTTATCAGGAGATAGCTGCCGTCGCAGGCGCAGCCTTCAGTAGTATCAGCAGCATGATGGGAGCAGCTTCAGCCTACTCGCAGGCATGCTCCGACCTGGAGGTGGCCAAGATTCAGGCGAACTACGATAAGCAGATTTCTGCGGCTGGCAATAATTCGGCCAAGAAGAAGCGACTGGAGGCGAAACGAGACAAGGAAATTTCTGCGGCAAAGACCAAAGCCAACAAGAAGGCGATGAAGATAGAGATTGCCCAGGCAGTCGCTTCCACCGCCATGTCGGCAATCAACGCCTACTCTTCAGCAGCAGCCATACCTACCGTGGGTTATATCATCGCCCCTATAGCCGCCGGACTCGCAACTGCTGCCGGTATGCTCCAGATAGCGACCATTAAAAAGCAGCATCAGGCGGAGGCAGCCGGATATTACGAGGGCGGTTTTACGGGTCCTGGCCATTATAAGAAGGAGGCTGGCGTGGTCCATGCAGGCGAATTCGTGGCAAATCATAACGCCGTGAATAACCCTCAGCTTCTTCCTGCACTTCAGCTCATCGATGCCGCCCAGCGTAATAATACCGTAGCATCGCTCACAGCTCAAGACGTAAGCCGTGCCATGGGAACAGGAGGCGCTGCAGTTGTAGCCCCAGTTGTAAATGTCAATAACGACAACGGGCAGATGGGAGCGTCTCTCGATAACGTAAGTTCTACCATCAACAGACTCAACGAACAGCTCAACCTCGGCATCAAGTCGTACATGGTATTTACGGGTCCCGATGGCTTCGACCGCAAATGGAGTCAATTTCAAAAGATGAAATCTAACAAATAAGTTTATGATTACATGCATTATTAATGGCATGGCAGCCTTCCCGGCTGCCAGCCAATCTATCAAGATTACATACGGCAACCAGTACGTTACCGATGACGGTGAATATTCCTACGACATCAACTTCCCGATGTCGATCATGAATAACCGAAGAGTCTTCCACAACGTGAGCCGCTTCGATGTATCCAAGGTCACCCAGAAGTTTGACGACTGCAAACTGTACGTGAGCGGTCGCCTGATTCTATCGGGAGTGGGAACCGTCATCAGTGTAACGGAGTCGGAGATAAAGCTTCAGATAGTGGGCGGAAAATCCCGCATCAAATACAATGACAGGATGACCAAGCATTATATCGATGAGATCCCATTCGGCACGGCAGACAAACCTGGCTATACTATTGATAAAGGTTGGTCTCAGGGATTTAAAAACCTTCAAAAGATTAATGACATCTACAGGCTGAATGAAGATAAGTCAGAGTTCTTGGGAGTGGAGGGAAAATGGTGTTTCATGCCAGTAAGAGACGAAACGAACGACCTTATCGCCAATTTCGTTGGAGTGGATAGAACCAAGCAGTTCATCGGCTACAATGCGCCATTTATCATGAACCTGGCAGTTCAGCCAAACCTGATGTATGTCTTCCGCAAAGTGATAGAATATGAAGGATACGTCCTCAAGCGCAACGACTTCGACTGCAAGCCGTGGAACCTCTTATATGTCGCTTCAGCTTACAAGACCCGTGAGCTTCGCAAGGCGCTTCCTCATTGGTCCAGCTATACCTTTATCGAAGAATTCCGGAAGCTCTTCAATGCCACTATCGTTTTTGACGATATCAGGAAGACCTGTTCTGCTATCAACGCTTCAGAACTGTCAACTGCGGATTCCGTAGAGATTGAGCCTTTGGATGAATATACAACAGACTACGATGAAGATGGATCCTTCTCCACGTCATCTACAGCAAACCTGGAATATAATCTTGGAGATTCCGCCAATAGAGACAACTACGAGGTTATCTCGAAAAAGGTTTTTGATAGTTTTGAAACTGTTCATAGCACAGAGTTAATGGGTTCAGATAGACAGTTTGCTTCTACAACGCTGTCATGGTCCGAAAAGCAGAAACGGCAGACCATCATCGAGAATTTCGGCAACTACTATATATACATGGAAGATGGAAACGGGAACAAAAGCTGGAAACCTGCTGGCATCTGGTCTCCACTAATCAGAGATAGTTCGTCTGAAGATTATGTTGATCTGAATATTTCTCCTGCTGCACAAGTAGTGGAAAATATTAATTTCAAGTCGGGATTACTAGAAGACAATTACTACGAGAGGCGATGTCTTCTGTCTATTCCCAATGGCAAGGAATCAGATTCCAAGGAGTGTGATATCGACGAAGATGGCTATAGCTATACATCCGTACAGGATGCGCTCGATGACGAATCCACACTCGACAACTCAGAGGATGAGCAGGAATGCATGAATATATTCTTCATCCTTCCAGGCAGAGTACAATCTACAGACGGTTCAACCACAAAACTCTCTTGGGTTGGGGAAAAGTCCAGATGGCCGCAGTTCTTAACCGACTATCGTATAAATACGGGATTCAGACTCGGCATCGCTCATTTCGATGATACTTATTTCTCGCTATCACTCTGTATGAAAGGCGGAATAGGCGCAACTGTCTTGGGAACCTTGCATGATAACGGTCTCAAAATAGACAATAAAAACTGCCTTCAGGTAAAGTTTAAAAGTGATGTCATCCCCGATCCGTCCAGAACATACATCATCCATAACAAGAAATTTGTATGTGAAAAAATAGAGATGGATGTCAAGGATGACCAGATAGACAAAATCTATGTAGGATATTTCTATATGATGTCGTAATCTCCGAGGAGACTAAAGCCCACCTTTAAAGTGCTTAGTCTCCTCGTTTACTTTCATCTGGTTCTTGATATATCGGTTGGTCACCGATATATCAGAATGTCTCGCCTGGTCTTTGGCTACAACAATTCCCTGTGCATTGGCAAGATCTCTGATACCGGTATCCTTCAGGCTGTAGAACTGGTACTCTTTCGGGAATTTTAAAGCGGTTCGCACCTTGCCCCACTCTACTCTTATCTGGTTGTAGGCTGCACGGGTCTCACCTGGTTTCAGACTCTTCCCGAAGATGTAGCAATGGCTAGGATGCTCGAATATCTTCAGCTCTATCATCAGCTTCAGTATTTCATCATTCAACGCCACCATGCCATCCTTGCGGTTTTTGCTGATGGCAGAACTGATAAATACCGTCTGGTCCTTGATGGAAACGTCACCAATCTTTATCTGAGTCAACTCATTCGGACGGATAAAAGTATAATACTCAAAGAGGCAGGCCAGCAGAAAGTGTTTGTTGGTATCATACAGATATTCCTTCAACCTCTTCAGTGCCCCATCGGTCAGTGGATCTCTGAACTTCTCCGTCTGCGCAATGTTGCGAATATCAATGGCTGGATTCTCCGAGATATACTTTCTATCCATCAGCCAGGTTCCGAAGGAAACAAACCATGAACGGTAATTGTTCCTGGTCGTAGCTGACACATCACGGTCGTACATCAGATGATCCAGGAAGTCGATGGCGAAAGCTCTGTCTATCTGGTAGGCGTATTTGATGTTCTTGCACTCCTGGATAAACGACTCGAGCATTTTAAGGCGACTGAGGTAATCGATAGAGGTCTTTCCCTTCATCGACTTTTTATCAGTCATCGCCTTAATATAATCACGATATCTACTGAAGATAATTGGTATTTCCGTGAATTGGCGTGACTTGTCAACATTCACCCAAGGATTCCATCCAGCCGTCAGTTTTGCGGTAATATTATGGATAAGGAGACTGCCCATCATGCGCTTTTTCTGGTCTGTCTTATACTTGTTGAGCATATATTTCTTGCGCTTCATTACGCCAGAAACAGGGTCGTGGGCATAAAAATCTACATACCAGTTGTTGCCCTTGGTATGCATAACCGGAAGCGTGAATCCTAACATTTCACGCGAGCTGAGAAAATCAATTTCTGATGCATTCATTTTTTTCATTGTCCGTTTTGCTGGCCAATGATATTATACTTCTGAAATGTCAATTCCGTCCTTGTTAAAAACGGAAAATCGGATAAGATGTTGTTGACCAACTTCTTACCCGATATTAGTTGCGGCGGCAGGACTGAACGTGTTTTCCTACCGCTACAACGCAAGAAGCTGATAATAATACCATAGCCAAGTTATACTATCATACGCGTACATTATAATAATGCAGGCATTTTACTAACTATCGTTCGGATTTAGTCCCGATTTTCCTTACTTTCTAACAGCTTGATATAGTTCTCCAAGGTACTGATGCGTTTGTCCTTCTCCTGTATTAAATCCCTTAAATACTGTACTTCCATCGTCGCACCACCGATGGCTACATTAGACAGAATGTTATTGGAACCTACAGAACCGTTCGTTCCGGTTGCGGCCCACGATGGTGCAGTGAACAAATCGTCCATGGAGCACTTCAGTACTTCACGAAGACGCTCAAGTGTATCACTACGTAGATTCTTCGCATTCTCTAAATGATAGAGGTCGGTCGATTTACTACCGAACATCTGTTTTTCAAACTCTTTCTTAGTCAAACCCGCGTTTGCTATTAACTCCCTGAGTATCTTTCCATTAAACATAATCCTACATTTTAATTAATAATATTTAACCTATTATCCTAAGTAATTTTACTAATTATCGTTAGGATATTCTATTTTTTATTCGTAACTTTGCAACAAAGTTAATAATAATATTTGAAATATGAAAGAAAATAAGGAAAAAAGTGAGAAAAAAAATTCATTGTTCGAATGGTACAACGAGATTCCTCGCAAGAAGAGAAACAAGTTCATTCTTGCCCTTCAGCTGAAATTCGACATGTCAGCACAAGGCATCTACGACAAGATCAAGAAGGACAACTGGAAGTCTTATCAGAGAGAAATGATTGATGAGGTCATCAATGAAGGTTCGTGGGAGAAGTAACTATCTATTGTTAAATATAAAACGAAAGACAATGGCAAAGAAGAAGAATAAGGTCAGAACCTTAGAGGATGCCATCATGGAGAAATTCCCGAAGGCAGCCATCAGTGAGATTAGACGCACCAAGTTCGGACTCCGTGTTCTCGGCATGGTTCCGGCGAGAGACGAGTTCGACAAAGACCACATCGTGGAGTGGACGGAAACCGGAACCGCCATGGAGTGCGCAGTTGGAGAAAGAGATTACCGAGAAATCATCTGGAATGACGAGGAGCAGAAGCCGGAATACATTTCTACCAAGATGCTTCTCAGCAACGAGAATTTCAACGTCGATGTCTCCTAAAAAATGTCTTGAGTGTAAGGAGGGCATTAACTGTATCAGTGGAAGATACTGTCCTCCTCTTCACAGATATGTTGAGCATAGCGCAGAACCGCCATGCGACCAACAATAAGTATTTTGTTTTGAGCCTGCGAAATTTTATCTTTGCAGGCAGATTTTAAAAGGAAAAGAAATATGATCAAAGCAGAACAAATTTACCAGGCTACCGATGACGGACTGGATATAATCATAGGATTGTACCCGGACGCCAAGGAGTGCGTACAGAAATACTGTTCGACTGGCACGCCCAAAAAGCACTTTGCCATCCGCAACGAAAAGACTCCTTCTTGCGCTCTTAAGAAATTCAAGGACTGCTGGAAGGTAACCGATTTCGGTGGAGAAGGAGTCGCTGAGTCGCCGATAGATCTCTATATGAAGGAGAAGAATATCGAGCGTTTTCCTGATGCCATCCTCAGGCTTGCATCGGAGTATAATATTTCCGATGAGTTAAAGAAGGATGTCAACAAGCCTACGTTCGCCGAGCGTGATGCCACCATCGATGAGAAGGATGGCACTCGTATATTTGAACTCAATGAGAAGTTTACCGAGGACGAACTGAAGGTTCTTGGCCCGAACGTCAAACAAGACCATGTAGATGCCCTCAACTGGCATTCCGCCAAATGGATAGGCTACGTAAAAGACCGTAAGGTAAAAATCAAGTACAGCAACGAGCACTACCCTATCTTTATGCGTGAATGCCTGGTTTCTCCTGCCGTGGGAGAGAAACCGGAAGTCAAGTTTTACAAGATATATGAGCCACTCAACTTCAGCAAGCAGTGGAGGTTCTCCTATACCCCAGATGGAGTAAAGCCAAAGCAGTATATCAATGGTCTGGCAGAACTCAAGAAGGCTTATCACGAGTTCAATGCCCGCGAAATGGCTGAATTCAACAAGACCAACACCGATGATTCCAAGGTATATAAGGAGAAGAAACTTCCTGAAGCTTTCATCTGTAGCGGCGAGCGTGATAGCCTTTGCTGCCGTTCTCTCGGGTATCATCCATTATGGTTCAATTCCGAGACCTATAAGCTCAGCGAAGAAGAGTATAAGGAAATCATGAAATATGTAGAGGTTCTCTACAATATACCCGATATCGATGAGACAGGCATCGCCAAGGGAACGGAACTTGCACTCCGCTTTATCGATATACATACCATCTGGCTTCCCCAGTGGCTTCGCACCTACCACGATAATCGTGGTAAAGGGCGCAAGGATCTCCGCGACTGGATGGAACTCCGCAACACCCGCAAGGACTTCAGGAACCTCATGACGCTGGCCATGCCGGCACGTTTTTGGGTGAGTAAGCTCAACAAGAAAGCCAACACCTGGGACCATTATATCGATACGGCGTGTCTGTACAATTTCCTTCGCCTTAACGGCTTCTACACGCTCCATGACGAGAACTCTACCATTACCAGATACGTTCGCATCACCGGTAATATCGTCAAGCTCATCACTACGAGAGACATCCGTGAGTTCTGCCGCCAATGGGTCATCGATAGAGCCGAGAAGCGAGATATCCTCAACCTGGTGCTCAATACTCCGAAGCTCTCAAGCGCAGCACTCGATTCACTCCAGGAGATAACGCTGGATTTTACCAGCTATACCAATCACTCCCAGCTGTTCTTCTTTCCTCGTGTAAGCGTGGAGGTAGATAGAAACGGCTTGACGGAGTACCAGCGGGAAGGAAGTTCCCTGAAGAACTATGCATGGCAGGAGAATGTCATCGACCACAACTTCAGGAAGTTGGACGACATGTTTACCATTACCCGTACCATCGATGAGGATGGCAGACCGAAGTTTGATATCGAGGTGAAGAACGCAAGCTCTCATTTCTTCGGCTATCTGATCAATGCTTCACGCACCTACTGGCGCAAGGAACTGGAATACAGATTCGAGGACAAGAGTATCGATGAGAAAGAGGCATACCACAAGGCGCACCTCTTTGATATTGCTGGAGAAGGTCTGGACGAAAAGGAGATTGCAGAGCAGAAGCAGAACCTGATCAACAAGATATTCACGTTCGGCTATATGCTTCATCACTACAAGTCACCATCACGAGCATGGGCGCCTATGGCCATGGATAATAAGATAGGCGAAGACAACGAGTGTAATGGCCGTTCAGGTAAGAGTTTCTTCTTCAAGACGCTTTCCCTGCTGATGAAGACCGTAAAACTGTCCGGACGAAATCCTAAGCTGATGGACAACCCTCACGTCTTCGATCAGGTGACCCAGTACACCCAGATGCTGCTGCTTGATGACTGTGACCGATATCTCAACACCGGACTATTCTATGATAATATTACTTCAGATATGACCGTGAACCCAAAGAACAACCAAAGTTTCACTATTCCTTTCGAGGACAGCCCGAAGATTGCTTTCACCACCAACTATGTGCCAGCAGACTTCGACCCGTCTTCAGAGGCGAGATTGCTTTATATGGTGTTCTCTGACTATTATCACCAGCGCACAGAGGACAATGACTACCAGGAGACCCGAAGCATACGTGACGACTTCGACAAGGACCTGTTCTCTAAGACATATTCTGAAGACGAATGGAATGCAGACATCAACTTTTTCTTGCAGTGCTGCCGATTCTACCTCTCATTGGCCGGAGAACCTATCAAGATACTCCCACCGATGGAGAACATCGTGAAGCGCAAGTTCAAGGCTGATATGGGCGTTAACTTCGAGGATTGGGCCAGTTCCTACTTCTCTGAGGAGAGTGGAAGACTGGATCAGTTTATCGTAAGAGAGAAGGCATTTACCGACTTCAAGCAGTTCTCCGGTCTCAACAAGGCTACTACACAGAGCTTCACCAAGAAGCTGAAGGCATTTGTAGAACTCTGTCCTTACGTTGATTCGCTCAACCCTTCAGACCTCTGCAACAGTCAGCATCGCATCATCAGAAGAGATCCTGCACATCCTGAAGGAAGCCCAGTGGAAATGATTTATCTCAGAAGCAAGAAGAGTGATCTTCAAAAAGAGGAAACTCAGGCAAAACAGGGCGATTATCAATCGACAATCGACTGGAGTAAGATAGATACCAATAGCACTGACCCCTTCTAACCCTCCATATATAAGAGAGTAGTTAGCCCCAAGTTATAGTGCAAAGGTACAAAAAATATCTGAATTATGCAAGTATTTTCGGCAAAATTTTCAAGCGAAATTCGCTGATTTTTATATTTCTTTTCTCATGTTACGAGGGAGTGATGAGCAGCTGTTCATCGCTCCCTTTTTCGTTGCCAGCAGCTTTCATCCTGGCCGTCCGACTGGTCCATTTTAGCCCTTTTCCCACGCCTACAGCCGTTTTCCCCTTCACCCCTTTCTTATTTATGATACAAATCTTTTGTAACTCTGTAACAGAATGTTGATGAAAAGATATAAATAACTAGAAAAGAGGGCTTTACGCCCAGTGGAAGCCGTTTACAAAGTTGCGTTACAACTTAGTTACAAACTTTTTCGAGTTTGTAACAAGCCCTTTTTGTATCAGCACCTTACCTCCTCATATAGGTTATGTTACAACTTTGTTTTGGCCCACTTTTTTGTATCAAAAAAATGTATCAAGAAAACAATACTGATTATCAGCTAGTTACAAGTTCAAAGTTACATGATACAAAAATACAAACTTTTCGGACGAAATTACACCACACCAACTTTACTGATAAAAATAAGTTTTTCACTTATCTTCATTGGTATCTCAGATTTTCTTTGTATCTTTGCGGCAAAAACGATCTATGAATAGAGTAGTTTACATCAAGGTTCCCAAACATATCAGGCAGTGGGCATACCACAGCTACGGCAATCCCGTGGTCTTCCCTGTCATCGGCAACGAGGTGGCCGTAATCCGCCGGTTCACGAGCAAACCTCCTTTCGAGAAATTGTCTCCCGTAGAACAGGAGAGTCAGGACGAGATGCAGAAGGATGTGGCTGCCCAGCTGCATCGAAGCGTAGAGCATGCCTTCAGCGACGAGGAGTACGAGGAGCAGCGATGGCTCACCAGTCCGGACGATTACCTTGCCCTTCAGCTTCCAGATTCCAAGGCGAAGCCTGTGAAGGAGTTCAACTACCTCGGACCACGTGCCAGAAGAGCCGTGAAGGAGATGGTTTCCGACCTCTTCAAGATGGATCTCTGGGCATCACTGAAGGATATTGCCGACCGATCCTGCAAGCTTTCTTCCCTCATTTCTGCCTGGTGCGAGCAGCATGGCATTGGCATCGATTACGAGGATACCGTGCGCCAATGCTTCTATAGAATGCGCGATCAGCACGCAAAAAAGGGCGTAAATTTAAACTCTACAACAAGGTTTAGTAAAGATTAACTATATTTTTTCCGCTTCGGCAAACAACCCCGAACAAAGCAGAAAACATCGAAATAACCAAACAACTTAGAAATATGGCATACATCAAAAACATCATCAAGGTGGAGATTACGGAGGCTGAAAACCTCAAGGGAATGGCTTTTCCCTCTCTCCATACCTGCATCCTTCCTTCGGATGCCAGCTTCCGACAGATTGCATGCAAAAATCCGTCAAGTTGTGAAATCACAGATAAAGTGGAGTCGAAAGTCCGCATTTTCACTTCCAAACTCACCTTCAGGTCGTGCGAACAAATCGCCCCTGGAGGGAAGCAGCTCGCTTACAGAGTCACCACTGCCGACGGAAGCCGCTATCTCATCGGCAACGAACATCGCCCATTTCCGGTGCTCACCCGCACGGAAAACATGCCAGGCTCGCATACAGATTCCTCGCTGATTACCTATGTTGCCACCTGGACAGGCATTCTCAAACCGCTCCAAATCATCTGATAAGTTTTTTTATCTATCTACATTATTATATAACTTTGCGGCAATCAAATTCGCTAAGTTGTATGAAATATCATATTCAAATTAATGGTTATATAGGATCGTGGACCAAAATGATGGTCCACGATATCCTTAAAAGGAACAAAGACAATCATGTCGATGTATCTATCGACTCGATGGGAGGTGCGGTGTCGGCCGGACTTTCCATCTGTCAGATGTTCAAAAATCATGGCGATGTAACCGTTGACTTCCAGGCAGGCTTCTCTGCTTCTGCCGCTACTCTCTGCGCAATGGGTGCCAAGACCATCCGAATGAGTAAGTACTGCTTACTTCTGGTTCACAAGTGCTCCACGGAGCAGTTTGTATGGAGTGCCCTCAACGAGGAAGAGATTGGAACCCTCATCGAACAGCTCCAGAAGCAACAGGAAGACCAGCAGAAGATTGACAACATCATCGCCAATGTATATTGTGACCGCTCAGGAAAGAAGCATGAGGATGTCATCAAGGTGATGTCTGAAGCCAAGTGGCACACCGTGGAAGAGTGCATAGACCTCGGACTCGTAGATGAGTCGATGGATGGAAAGCCTGTAGAGATTACCGATTCTGTGCAGAACTTCATCAAATACAACAATCTTCCGGTACTGCCAGAAGTGGTCAACTCCTGGTACGAGAAGAAACCGGGATTCCTAGGCAGAATCTTCGGCAAGGAAAATTCCAAGGATAACTCTCATGAAAATATAATAGATATGATTAAGAAATGGACTCACATCAACAATGTTCTCAACGTAGAGGGCATTGAGGCAGAGGAATCAGCCAAGGACTGCACCATCTCTCAGGAGCAGATGCAGAAACTGGAGGATAAGATTGCTGCCGACTCCAGCTCGATCAAGACCAAGGACGAGGAACTCGATAAGGTCAAGAACGAGAAGAAGGAACTGGAGGATAAGGTCAAGAACCTGGAGCAGGACAAGAAAGACCTTAAAGAGAAAGTGAAGGATCTGGAGAAAGAGCCGGGTGGAGACACCCACACTGCCGTGGATGATACCAAGGCAGAGGACTTCTGCTCAGATCAAGTGTCGGACGCTTTAATTGATTTTGCATAATATGTCAGAGACTAATAAATTTGTAGCACCTGTTGATGTACACGAGCAGCTGCAGAATACGGCTAAGAAATACCGTAACCAGTTAATCACGATGCCTACCAAGGGTCTGAAGAAGTCACTCAGCTACATGACTCTTCGCCCTGGCATCCGTGTTTCAGAGACCGTAGGCGAACTCACAGGCGGTGCTGAGTTCGGTCCATACGATGAGAACCGCGTGGCAGACGGCAACGTCAAGATTACACCTCGCACCCTGGAGGTGTTCCTTGGCAACGTCGATATCAAGTTCTCGCCTAACTCTGTTTATTCCACCATCTGGGGCGCCAACGCCATGAACGGCGACGCCCTGAAGAATGTGCCTATCACCTTGCAGGTTCTGAACCTCCTTGCCCTGAAGCTTGGAAAGAACCTCGATAAGGTGCTGTTCAAGGCAGTACGCAACGCTTCAGGCACAGGTTCCATCGACCTCTTCAATGGTTTTGATACCATTGCCAAGACCGAACTGGATGCCGGCAAGCTTACTCACGACCTCGGAAACCTCATCAAGGTTGCAGATATCCTGGGTGACAACAAGACCATCAACGATGACAACGCCGTAGATTTCGCACAGGGCATCTGCGAGTTTGCCGATGAGGAGCTGATGGCAGAGGATAAGGTTTACCTTTATGTTCCTCAGTCGTTTGTCAACCTCTACAACCGTGCCTTCCTCAAGAAGTTTGGTTCTGTTCCTTACAACAAGGGTTACAACCACCTCACAGTAGAAGGCTTCAGCAATGTAGAGTTCGCCCCACTCTCCAACAAGAAGGACGCTCCTTTCTTCGAGCTTACCACCAAGAACAATATGCTTGTGGGTGTCAACGAGCTTAACAACAACGATGCCGAGAAGGTTAGCGTAGAGAAGTACAGTCCATGGAAACTCGACTTCATCGCTACCAAGTTCTTCGGAACCCAGTTTGAGAGCATCAACAAGGAGCGCGCCCTGTTCATCACCGATGATGGTACAAAGCCACTCATTCAGAAGGCAGCTGCAGCGTCAGTCAGCCAGACCGAAGGCGACCAGAGCGGCAAGGATGCAACAGGCAGCGAATCCCACTAAAGTTCCACCTTATATAATATAGGAGATTAAACTATGGTTTGTACTAACAAAGATTTATATAAATCAGTGCGCAAATGTCCGGGTACGATTATTCGTCCCGGCATTAAGCCTAAGTTCCTGGCCATTCCGCTCTCGCAGATCCTTACATGGCCAAAGCTTCCAGACCCAGGCGATACCACCAAAGGCCTGGAGGAACTCGCCACCTATAAAGGCGACTTCACGCTGGCCACTGATGCCAAGTGGCACGTGGTTGACCTCGTGGCACTCAAGTCTTCCATCACTACGGAGACCCAGGGCGAGGCTCCATCTGCCACCTTCCTCAACAAGGCTGAGTATATCATCGGTGGCACGGATGCCGATATTACCGGTTTCGGCCGTATGGCTATCAATGACGAACTGGTATATGCCCAGCAGGATCCTAACGGCCGATTCCGCATTCTCGGCAACGAGATGTTCCCGGTTAAGTCAACCTTTGCCCAGAACAGCGGTGCTTCTGCCACCGACTCCAAGACCTCAACGCTCAGCGTAGAAGCCACCGACTTCTGCCCTGCTCCATTCTACGACGGCAAGCTTGAGACCGATGAGGGCGATATCAAGGGCAGCGACGGTTCCGTATGGGTAGCTTCAGAAGGAAAATAAGAGTCGGATACTTTACCCATCTTTCATAACTACGTGAATTTTAGCTTAGGTGGCTCTCGCTTCATGCCTGAGCCACCTTTGTTTGTTTCTCACCTTATTATATATAATATATGGACCATCAATTCACCAGACAGATGCAGGAGTGGCTCAACTCCAAGCACGAATCAGACGAAGATATCATCAAGGGCGCCAATCTGCTCTTCCGCCTTAACCGCGACCGCTTCTATCATGCCAGAGCCACCCGCCAGCCACAGGCATACCGTACCAACATAGAGTACGAACTGAATAAGTTCCTCAAAATCCGACTCGACAACATGACCATCGATGAGGTCAGGAAGATGAACGAAATCGTGATTCCTGAAGCCAAGGCAATCATTGCTGAAGGAGAACCGGAGAACAACGGGGATAATCAGGGAAAATCAGAGAATAACGGAGAAAATCAGAGAAAATCGGAGAAAAACGGCGATTCCATCGAGGAAGAAGGTTCTCAGGATGATGCAGAACTGCCATCCTCGGATGGCGATGGAGTGGCAGTAGTTCGCAAGGGAAAACGCAAGGATCACGAATTCCTGCCCAAGGAAGTAGCCGACCTCTGGGACATCAATGCCAAGCGATATAAGGAGATTAAATCCACCTTCGAGACGCTCAAGGCGATGGAAGACAAGGAGCCGTGCGACCGATATGAGTACCTGAAGATTCTTTCGGATCTCGATAAGAAATACCGTGCCGACATGCTCACCTACGATTCATACGTGGTGACCCGTGCCGACCGTGACCGGGTAGCCAAGGAGCGGCTCGCCGAGAATTCAAACCAATAAACATCATAAGATATGAGAGAACCAGCCAACATCGATGCCATCATCGACCTGATGGACCGCACCCCGGAGGAGATGGAAGCACAGGGCGTTCCTGCCAACGTGCGCAACCGCATTCTGCGGCTCCGTGCCCTCTATGCCTGGTGGCTTGCCAATCCCCGCAAGACAGACCAGGAACTGGTGCATAAGGACATGCAGGACTACAAGGTGCAGCGCATGATGGCTTATAACGACCTGCACCTCATCAAGCTTATACTGGGCAACCTTCAGAACGTATCCAAGGACTTTGCACGCTACCGCTTCGACCAGATGATACAGCAGACATACGACAAGGCAGAAGAAACGGGCGACGCCCGGGCCATGGCTGCCGCTGCTGCCGCATACGGCAAGTTCCACCAGCTTGACAAGGCCGACCCAGTGGATAACGGATACGACCAGATTCAGCCGCAGGTGTTCATCCCTACTTCAGACCCTCGCCATCTCGGCTTGAAGCGCATACCGAACGTAATGGGAACCATCAGGAAGCTCATCAAGAAATACACCGACAACAGCATGGACCTCATCAGGATAGAGAGCGAGGACTACGATGAGCAGCTGCTGGAATATACACCTACCGAAGAAGTAAAGGAAGAGGAGAAATCATCATGATAGAACAATATTTCAACCCGGCACAGCAGGAAGTAAACCTCATCAACGCCCGCGACACTGTAGTCGTGGGCGGTCGTGGTATCGGAAAGAGCATCCTGCATGCCACCTTCAACCTGCGCAACATGCAGCGCATGCCTGGCAGCGATGGCGGTTTCGTTTCTGCCAATACCAAGCGATGCCTTACCAACACCCTTCCTTCCATGCTCCAGCACTGGGAGCGATGGGGATTCCACCGGGGCAAGCATTATCTCATCGGCGTGAAACCGCCCAAGAAGCTGGGATGGCCGGAACCGGTAATCCCGCCTTCCAACTGGGAGAACACCATCTCTTTCTATAACGGGTCTATCGGTACCATCATCTCGCAGGACCGCAAGGGAACCTCCAACTCCCTCTCGCTCGATTACCTGGATATAGACGAGGCGAAGTTCATCAACTTTGAACAGCTGAAGGATGAAACCTTCCCTGCCAACCGTGGTAACGTGAACCTCTTCGGGCAGCACTACTATCACCATGGCATGCTCATCACCTCGGATATGCCCGTAACCAAGAAGGGTTCCTGGTTCCTCAACTACAAGAAAGACTGCGATCCTCACCTCATCGATGCCATCTCATCGCTGGTGGTGGAGGAATACGATATCCGCAACCGCATCAAGACTTCAGGCAACATCAGCCTGTATGCCAAGCGCCGACTCAAGGAGATTGGTCTGCTCCTGGCACAGCTGCGCTCCAAGGCACTGTTCTATAAAGAGTACTCTTCTGTATATAACATCGAGGTGCTGGGCATGGATTTCATCAAGCAGATGAAGCGAGATCTGCCAGCCCTCACCTTCCAGACCTCCATCATGTGCAAGCGCCCTTCCATCTCGCTCGATGGCTTCTACTCCAATCTAAGGGACGTGAACCTATATACGGCACCCAACCTCGCCTATCTGGACGGGCTGGAGTATGACATCGACAAGCTTCAGCACGTGGATTCACGCATGGATGATGATGTGGATCCCGACCGCCCGCTGTGCATCGCCTTCGATGCCAACGCCCTGATCAACTGGATAGCCGTGGGACAGGACAACCTGCGGGGTGAAGCCCGCTGCCTGAAGAGTATATTCGTGAAGTATGATGAGAAGCTGCCTGCCCTGCTCGACAAGTTCATGGAGTATTACGAGTACCACCGCTGCAAGGAGGTGAACTTCTATTATGACTCCACCTTCGTGGGCAACAACTACGCCCTGATGAATGATGACTTCCATACCTTCATTTCCAACTACCTGACCGACCATGGCTGGTATGTGAACGAGGTATATCTGGGAAACCCGATGGGCCACCTGGAGAAGATGCTGCTCATCAACCGCATGTTTGCAGGCAGGGCAGAGCACAGAGCCATGATCAATAGCGAGAACAATGAAGACCTGCTCATCTCCATCCGTCTTGCCGGAGTGTATAACGGCAAGAAGGATAAGCGTGGAGAGAAGCTGGCAGAGACCGAAGAGGATAAGCTGGAAGCCCGCACCGATGGTTCTGATGCCTTCGATACGCTGATGATAGGCATAGAGAAATATCCTCAGGCTGATGGCTACATAGCCACCGGCTCCATGTTATAATGCGATTTCGTAATCCTACATACATGATAGGCGTTCTCGGTTGAACGCGTTCCCATGGGGAGTCCGCTGCGAAGCGTGATCCCCTTTTTCTTTGGCTTTACTGTGTTGCAAAAATCCTGACAGTGGTTTACATATACCGCTAACTCGCAGGGGGCGGCGGGCGGCTTCGGGC